>Ga0316207_10000685_pt1 | contig 49843 bp, 94 predicted proteins | sample 6weekpyrite_MG_FD_204943 | JGI IMG/M metagenome (GOLD analysis project Ga0316207, IMG submission 204943) | Microbial mat bacterial communities from mineral coupon in-situ incubated in ocean water Damariscotta River, Maine, United States -... | ecosystem: Environmental > Aquatic > Marine >...
CCTCGTTCTGTGTAAGATGCAGAGACCTAGGATGTCCTCCTATAGCCTCGTTATGTGCGGGCGATCTACAGCAGCTGTTAATAGTCATCGGCTTATCCCACCTGAACCTTAACCGAGCAAGTTCTTCCAGGAAGTCAGGATGGAACCGCATTGTCCCACTGCCTTGGCATTTCAGCTCTCCTGCTGTGAAGTTCGGAATTACCTCGAAGTCGTCTGGAACTAAGTATATTGCACCCATTTTAATCCTCCTTTACAAAATACAATATGAGCGGAACAGACCATATAGTTGCCAATTGAGTAATTGTTATTATAATATTACTTGTAAGCAAATGTGCGAACAAAGCCCCTATGGTCATACCTGTAGCTAAAAACATTACGTAACTGTACTTAATCATTTCAATCTCCTATTCACAAGTTTTCTTACCCGTATCGGGATCTATATAGCAAGCACCACCATCCTCAACAGCATTCAGTATACCGTATCGCTCGCCAGCTGCGCGGAAAGTCGTGCAACCCTTGCATCCTGCTTTCCATGCTGACATATAAATATCTTTGAACTCCTCCCATGTCACATTCTCGCCTACATTCAGTGTCTTACTTACAGCCGAGTCTTGCCATTTACTTGCTGTAATCAGTACACTTAAATGCTCTTGTACAGTACACTCATCTGCTGTCTTGCCTTTGACCCCTAGTTCTCTGTATGCATAATCAGATACACGTTCAACAATCGGTCCCTCTTCTGTTTGGATTGTGCGATCATAAAAGTGAGAGAACACAGGTTCAATACCGCTAGAGATATTATCAGCCGACAAACTGATAGTACCTGTCGGGGCAATTGACGTTAGATGACTATTACGAATACCTTTTTCGCGAATCATCTCCTGGGTTTCTTTACTTAACTTTTTAATAAACCTACCCTCAAGATACTTCTCTGCATCGTACAAAGGGAACGAACCCTTTTCTTCAGCTAACTGAGCACTCGCTTGATAAATAGCATTCACCCGCACACGTTCAAGCTTGTCATGCCACTTGTTGAACTCAGGAGAACCGTAAATCATCCCCATAGCTTCACCAGTATTAGCAAGTGCTGTTACACCAAGACCCATTCTCCTCTTAGCTTTTGCTTCCTTGTCTTGTGCCTTTAATGGGTAAGTTGTCTTATCAACAACATTGTCCATAGCACGAACTACATGCGGGATATCAGCTTCAAATTTCTCCCAGTCGAACTTAAGATCCTCCGTTAAATATTTCACTAAATTAAATGAGCCTAACAAACAAGCTCCGTATGGTGGTAGTGGTTGTTCTCCGCCTCACACTGCTAGTATCAATGACTTTCTAGCTGTGCGCTGGACTGTCGCATACATCAGTAGATGTCCTCTTCGCTCAGTCTCTCACGCTGGCTTTACCCTTGCGCCCTGTAGGAGTGTCATCTCCGTCCAAGTCGATCAGAAGAGGTTTTAAATCCGCACGTTATTAATTGGCTAACGGATTGGTTGCTGCTATTGTTTCGCAATAATATAAATTGTTGTATCCATTAATACGATCCACGAATAGTATTCCAGGCTCTGCCCAGTCCCATGTTGCTCGCATCATCTTGTCCCACAGGTAACGAGCATCAACACGCTTATACACCCTTTCATTGAACCTTAGTTCAAAATCCTTACCTTTCTCCACGCAACGCATGAACTCGTCAGTCACCCCTACTGAGATATTGAACTGAGTAAGGTTATCTGAGTTTGTCTTAGCCTCAATGAACTCTTCAATATCAGGATGATCAACCCGCAGTACACCCATCTGAGCACCACGTCGATTACCTGCGCTTGCTACTGTCTTACAGACAGAATCAAATATCTGCATGAAAGAGACTACACCACTGGATTTGCTATCAAGTGATACGATCAAATCATCTTTAGGGCGGATAGTACTGAAATCATATCCAATACCGCCACCTAGACGCATCGTCTGGGCAGCTTCTTTAGCAGCTTCCATGATACCGTCCATTGAGTCTTCAATAGTTCGGCTAACAAAACAATTAAAAGCAGTTACCTTTCGAGGCGAACCAATAGCCGATTGCACTCGTCCAGCTGGTAAAAACCTCTGCTCTAATAGTATATCTCTGAAAGCATAAAAATGAGCAGGATCATCTGACAAAGTATTCCCTATTCGCGAATGCTTCTCTCTGAATGTCTCCCCCTCCTGTCGGTATTTCATCGCATCAATCTCAACTGATACTGATAAAGTGGGGCCGTACTGTATTTCTTTATTCATCTCTTCTCCTAGGTTAATCTAATAAATTATGTAAAAGCAACAATTAAAGTTAAAGTAATCACTAACGATAGCATAAAAGCTATAAATCCAGGGCTAAGGTGTTTCATCATCAGACTCTTCTACATTTAATTCAGGGTTTTCTAAGCTGTATAAATACGCTGCACTCATATTGTCACGTACCTTTTCTAACTCAGATATCATGGTATTAATCTTCGCTGCCCTCTCTTTAACTGTTTTTTGTTTGTCTGTACTGAAGCCTAGATCCAAATCTATCTTACGCCCACAATCCCAAAACCCTACGCTGACATCGACGTATTTTGGACTCCATTCATCTATACACACAATCCAGCTCATCATACCAGTATCGTTACTTTTTAATGGATTTAACCACTTACGAGACTCACCAAATATTTTTCCACCGCTCATTCATACTCTCCTACAAGAAACTCTAAATGTTGAACTGCTTTCTGGTAATCCTGCTTTCCGTTCTTCTTCTGAGCACGTAGAATGTACTCGATAGCTGAACTCAAGCAATGAGATTGGTACTTACTCAGTTAGTTACTGTCAGAGTCAACCACAGCTCGGACTACATCACGTACCTCTACATCTTTCTCAGGGATCAGCATGTAATGTTTAGGTGATGTAATTACATCGTGTTTAGCTGGTTTAGGGTTTTCACGCACCAACCCTACATTCCAATCTACCGGCTCACCATCTTGCTTTCTATCTTCTTCGGGGTAAAACCCATCAAAACCTGCCATTTCAGCCTCCTGATCCTGCGCCTATATCCGATTTCACTTGATGTTCCTCCCAGTTTTTAATTTGTTCTTCTGTCATTTCATCAGGACAGTATTCGAGCATTAATCGATCTATTAATTGCTGACTATGTTCTAATTGACGTTCTAGTTTTTGTATTAATGCTTTTGTCTTATAATGTTCCACTACATCCTGCCTTTTCATGTTGTTAGTACCAAGACCAGTGTTATTTTCTTGCCAGTCTTCTCTAATCTCAGTTTGTCGTTGTTTGGCTATGTGCATAGCGTATTGTCTTTCTAATTCCTTGTCATCAAATTGCCTGTAAGTATAACCATCTTTGCGGTAAAACCACAGCCCATCAAAATCTCTAAAATATTCAATACCGTCAACTTTTGCAGTAATAATATTCATTAATAGCCTCCATTAATAATCATGATACGGTCTCGTTTCTCCGTTCTTATCTTGATTGAAAATATTTATTAGCTCTTTCGCTATCTTCTCCCCTTTTTCTATAAATCCTTGAATAGCATTCCTTTTTTCCTCTGATTTAAAAACAGATAGATGAGCGTCTTTCGTTGATACGTGCATCCATAGCACACCGCGCTTTTTCTGCCTGCGCATATAGCACTCAAAACGCCATGTCAGGTTTTCAGGTGATTGGTATTCTTTCTCACCATCATAATACTTCATATTTTATCCTTTAATTCAGACAGTTTAAGAATAGGTTTTTCAAAAGCATGTTTCTTCAGGTTGAAACCTAACTGTAAATCCTCCATATCGTTACCGTAACACCCTACAGCTTGCTCTGTCCATAGACAAACCTTCCCTTGTTCGTCGTAATGTACCTCATGGATACCTAAGCTACCATCTTCGTACTGAATAATACGATTGTTCCAATAATGTTCCACTACAAACCCCCCTTAATCTCTTTGATCAATTCATCTAACGTCTCTGTGTTCTCTTTCATAAGATCCACTAACACAGCGACACGTTCTTCGTAAGGTGCGCTCTCTAAGAACTCGTTCAGTCTGTTCTGGTACGCATGAGCCTCCCTGCGCTGAACAGGGTCTGAGTACATCCGATCAATCATCTTCGCTTTGTACCGTCTTGTTTCTTCGTCGTTCATAGCTCTTCCATCAGGCCATGTACCTGTGTTAACTCTTTAATTAACATTTCAAGCTCAGCTTTGGTTAGGCTGGAGCTGAAGTAATAATCACAACACTCAGTTAAAGTAAGTGTTGTCTTATCCTTAGAAACATTGAAATCTACTACCGAGTCTTTCTCTAGTTTTTCAAGTATATTTTTCATAGTTTACTCGGTGTCAGCGTATTCGCTTTCGTCTGTTTAGAGCCGATATTACTTCTACCACGTAGAGGTGTACCGCAATCAGCACAAGAATATCTCTGGTACTGCATGGTCTTAGTTGTCTCAATCCCACGCTTATGTACGTGCTCTGAACCGCAATTAGAGCAAACAGGGCGTTCTGTGTCCATGAACAGTGCATGATTAGGATGATCTTTAATCCAAGGAAGCAGTGTCTTATACAGAGGTTCTAGTAGTTTGACATCCTGCTTGTTGTATCGTTCCATCTGCCTCCAAGCTTTATCATCGCCAGCCATGCACTGATTCCACAGCTCCATGCCGATGTGTTTTACCTTCGCACCTAAACCTAAAGCTTGCGCTACGTAGTCCAACTTATTGCTAGGGAACTTGAACCGCTTCCTGCATGTCTTTAGCAGATCAATCTGATGAAAAGGAGTAGGTACACCCATGTCATTAATAGCGAACTCCTTGTTCAATGTAGGGATATCGAACTTAACACCATTGTAGTGGACAATTGCATCAGCCTCACTCATTAAGTCGAATATCTCCTTCAGCATCTCTTTCTCAGAGGATTGGTGAACTGAATTAAAGAAGACTTCTTTCTTACCATGCCATTTAGCTGCCCAACATAAGGTGTAACCAGGTTCTACTATCTGGTTAATACCTACGTTCTGATTCCATAACCCCCAAGTGTAAACTTTATTAGGTGCTGTTTCTATATCTAAGTGTAAAATCTTCATAGTATTCCTAGCTCCATACAGTGTCTAGCGTAACACGCTGCTAAATTTGTAGTAAATCTTTTTGAGTGTCTGTGGTAGAATGACGCCCTCCATTTATTAGAGGTTTCATCCTTATGTACACCCACAACAATATTATTTGTTGATTTGTTTTGTTGATTCTCAAAATGAGAACACTTGACAAGATTTACGTACCTATTGTTGAGTTTATCTCTATCTAAATGATCAACATGTTCAGGTGGAAATTCTCCCTCCATGTATAAAAATACCAATCTATGTAAACTATAGGTCTTTCTTGATATTGATACTTTTAAATATCCTTCATCATTTACCCATCCAACTTCATCTCCTGCTTTAGTATTACCTAGAGACTTTCTGCGTGTGAATATACCAGTAGAGGGAGAATAATTCATTATATATTTCAAATAATCTTGTGTCAGCCTCTTCTTCATAAAAGTCCTCTTCTTCTTAATTCAGCTGCAACAGCCACGTTAAAATCTTTAACAGGTACTTTCCGTTTCTCTAGTTGTACACTGATGTACAGACTAGCACTCTGGACAGCTTGTTGATCGCTGTACTTACATCTCTTTAGCTTCTGTACCATATCTACGTAATCCTCGGCTAAGTCACGGTACATGTGTTCAGCGAGTTGTATAACCTTATCGTTCACACCATACCTTTGATTCAATCAAGAATTGTTTCAGCAACTCGCCGTCCTCTTTCCTAGTCGGATTGGCTGAAGACAGCCAGAGGGTTGCGATGGTCTGTAAATCAATCAAGAACATACAGGTGTCGTGGATTTGGTCGTTCATACGGTCGTCCATTACTGAACCCTACTCTTGTATTCCTTTTTAGTCATACTTTCGATAGTACAAGGGATGGGTTTATCCTCTCTGTCATACATCGCTACTTTTTCATACCCCCACGAATACAATACACCGAACTCACAAGCGTAACTGAATCTACCGTAAACCTTACCGTCTACAACAGGTGCTTTTATAACCTTAGCGTCAGTGTTACACGCAGGCAACAATAAGGTCAATACTAAAATTAAATACTTCATAACTTTTCCTTTAAAGAATTGATAAGGTCTTTGTTCTTCTGCTTACCGCGTTCTGTTTTACATTTCCGCATACGCTTACGAATTTTACTGATTTGCTTCTCTATGTCTGACTTGTGGTTCGGGTGGATTGGTTGATCTCTCCAGTCTGTTTCCCAGTACGATACCAAGTTTTGTAGATAGAGTAATACATCGTTCGAGCGACTACGCTTGGCCCACGATTTAATGCGTCCTTCTGCATGATTACAACTCCTATGTAAGACCCGACGACACCTTCCCGTAAAATGATCGTGGTCGAGGGTACTTTCGTGTACCTCAATTGTCTGCTGACAGAGGGGGCAAATACCACCCTGCTTTTTGAGTAACTGCTCACGATAAGCTTTAACCTCTTTTGGTTTTAGTCTCATACCTCAGTGCGTCCAATTGCAAGGAGAACGTAATTCACCTCGTACTCCTTAGAATATCCCTGCTCCGCGTACAAATCTTTCACTGCCTGTAACCTCTCTGCTGCTGTGTCGTACTGAAGGAGGAAGTCTCTGGCCTTCACATGACCGTAACCAGACTTGGCGTACTCACCTGACTTCAGTTTAGGGCGTACTGGGCTTAAAATATTGTCAGCTGAATCTCCGCAAGTTAGCTGGTAAGCTAAGAAGTTACCCGCATCTTCTTCGTTCACCCAAAAGATATTACCTGCGTGGTGTCCTCGCCATTTATAATACCAACCACTCACGGTTTGAAAATCTTTATCTAATGTTGCAATGATAGGTGCACTGGCATGTAAGCCATCATCTAAAGCTAATATCATTTGTTTTGCTAACATATCATCCGCCTCATATCCATCAGGTGCAATCTCTGCATCCCAGTGCTGAATCAGGTAATCTTTAGTTGCTTGGTAATGCGGTGGTTTCTCTTTATCCTTCCGATTAGCCTTGTAATTCTCAGCAATCTCGTACCTAAAATTAGTCGGTGATGATAGAATACACCTCATCGTTTCACACTGAGTTTTTTCCTGCATATCAAGCAACATCTCTTTGACTGAGTGCAGGATGAAATTAACAGGTTCGTCAGGATCACGGCTGAGGTACAGCATTAGGTCGGAATCTACAAGCAACACACGTCCTGGAATAACCGTTCTTTGCTCTCGGATAGGGAGGGTTAATGTCATAACGTCCATACCCAATACAGACCAGTTGAAACAAAGCCTAACAAAGATACAATAAACAGTATTAGAAAACCCCATGCTATAAATACAGGCCACTCATGGCTTTCTGTCGCTTGAATAATTTTACCTACTAGGGCTATTATAATACCGAATGTTATTAGTAGTTTCAATTCAATATCCATAATCAACTCGCAATCAAATCAAAATTATTCAAAGTAAGCACCATCGCCATCCTGCGGGTCTCACCCTGCTTAAGTTGGAAGTGCAGCTCACCGATGATATCTTCAAAGTTAGGATGATCGAATATCAGATCCATCATCAGGTGGATGTACTCTTTATCTGTTGTCTCTTCGCGATTCATGACTCACCCACCGTACTCTCTAAAAACATCACCAACTCCTTCTTCTTCTCGTACTCATAACCCGAGTCACGCCACGCAAGTGCTAACTCGGTGATACGTTCAGCTTTAGCACAATCTTTAATCAACATCTGATCCAGAGCGCCTTGTACGTACTCAACAGACTTGTGTTGTACTACACAGTCACCGTCTACGATAAGCCACCACCGTTGAGATTCAGGGTCTCTTTTAATGTGTGGTTTAGTCATCATATCCACCGTATCCACCTTCATCTCGGTAATCTATATACGTAACAATAGGATCGTGTCCTGATTCTAATTTAAAATCATGTATTACTTTGATTACAGCAGGATCATCTGTCACTAACTCAATATCAGTTTCTTCAAGTTCACCACTAATATCTGAGTGCTTCCCTAGCACTTCTCCGAAATAAATAGTTTTTCCGATTGCCTCGGCTACATCTACAGGGTCTGCTAAAAAGACACCTTCAAGGTCGCCCATACGTCCACAATCCCAATAAAATTTATATAAAGCTTTCATTCGTTCTCTCCTACGCCGTCCCTGGCGCTTGTTCACCACTTACGCGGCATGTTCCATAGGTTCAAAGGTGGTAGATCAGGTTCTGCCCATGTTATATCAAAAAGGCGCGTCTGAATCATCAAACTCAGGCTCACCAGCTGACGCTGCATCTGCTGTAGCTTCCATCGCTACCTGATCTGAGACTAACTGCTCAAGACGTGAACCACTGAAGTTAGTTGCTGACTTGATCTTCTCTTGCACCCAGTCATGCAGTGAGCTGAAGATATCTTGATCAGGTTCATCAAAATCGAACACAACAGGGGCTTTACTCGGCTGTGCAACGTCCATACCTGCTACCATCGGACCGACTGAAACTACCTTGGCTTTACCACCCGATGTTGAACCAATCTGCACAAGACACGCTTCACCCAGTACAGCACTGATACTCTCAGCTCCAGGTTTTAAAGCTTGGACTAACTTGAACAGTGCGCCTTTAGAGGTGACTGTGTAATCTTTACTCTGCCAGCGTGGTAAGTCCTCACCTTTGATGTTAATAGTCTCGGTAGGGAACTCGTAAGTTACTTGTACCTGTGGTTGAATGACTGGCATACCTGTGACTTCAGAAGTCTTCTTAGCGAACCCATCATCACCTTTAACGGCTGTGCCGTCACCAGCTTCTACATAGTACTGAGGGACTGACTGACCGTTAATCCATGCTGTATTGTGCTGTTCGCCTAGATCAATGATCTGTACAATACGTGCAGGAAAAGATCCATCGGGGATTCGTCCGTTGTCTTGTTTAGTTTGTTGCATGTTTAAGCTCATTACTTCTCCTCCAAGTCTTCAAAACTACCTTCTACGAATATTACCCATTCTGGGGACAGGACATTAGTGCTACTAGGGATCTGAATATTACCCTTCGAAGATACCCTAAAAACATCTAACAATGTACCACTGTAGTCATTTATATCATAAGGCAGAGGTAAGGTTGGCAATGCAGTCAACCCTCTCTTAACGTACACACGGACTAGCTTAGGTTTATCCAGCTCCTGTACGAATTGCTGTAATTCTTCGATCTTCTGAAGTGCTTGTTGTTTGTTCATTTAGTTTCCTCTTGGTTTGTTGTCTCGTTTAGTAATTCTTGTCTGTGGTCGCCTTCGCTTAGCAGCTCGGCTCGAATAGTTTGTAAACTGTTGATTACGAAGTCTAGTTGTTCCATATCATCTACCTCTAAAGTAGAGGTAGTTGTCTCACTATATTCTATTCTATTAGCACCTGTCAATACTGTGTAGTCCATCAATCACCTCTCTTTAACTATTTGACCAACTTTGTTCTGATAAGTTCAATCAGTGACACTCCAACCAGCTGTTCCCAGTAGACCACTCGCCATCTAAAGGTACGTTCATCTTAAAATACTCTCCTGCTCTAATAATACTTTTGACACCGAGTTCTCCAATAAGTTCCGCATCTTTTTCAAAACATTGAAATAAGGCTTCGTCATGGTATGCCACTACTCTTTGTGCGGGTATTCCACGCTGTTTAATCCACTTATCCATGAACACTAAACTGAGGTTCATAATCTTCTGTCCTGCTGATTGACACTTAGCATTAAAAACAGAGTGCTTGGCTCTAGTGACGATCTTAGAACCATCTATTGTACAGATGTATTTCTTTTGGTTCTTCTCGAACTCCTGTTCTGTTTCTTCTATAGCTGAACGTAAAGCCCAGTTCTGTTCCCAGTACGCATTCCACCACACCTCTGCCTGTTTTAACGGTACGCCTAAAGTACGTGCTAGTGTTGGTGGTTGGCAGTTGTACTGCAAAGCAAAGGTTCCAGGCTTTATATCCTGTCGCTCATCTTTCTGCACATCCTGCATAGCTTTACCTAACCATACACTTGCGTTCTCTGTGTGCTCATCCCAATCAGGATCGAGGAGTTTATCAGCGTATTCTCCGTTATCGAACGGGTACGTGTAATGTCCCTTCACCCTAGCCTCTAAAGAACTCGCATCATAACCTACTAATACCTTACCTTCAGGTGCTTGGAACAGTGATCTGAACTCAGCCCCGAGTAAAGAAGTGCTTCGAGGGATATTAGCCACAGTCCTGTGCTTCTCTCTGTGAGTATTAGTCAATCCTGAGCTGGCAGCTGGTAATCTACCATCTAAAGCAAGGCGCGGATGATTCAGCCAACCAGTACCTTTATCTTCATTCAATAAAACAGAGCGTCTGTTGCGTAGAGATAACCAAATAATAATCGGTTTAACTAATTGAACTTTATCACCTAACCGTTCTAAGTTAAGGCAGATTTGGCCGTTCTCATGGAATTTAGGACTGGTCTTAACTAGCTGTCCACGATCATCTCTAACAGGCTTCCCGTTCTTTTTCTGTACGTTCCAGTACAGCGGCTTCCACGAAATAACTTCTTTATCAGGTATTTTGACTTTGATATCATTTTTCATTCCATACCAAGGCATAACTCTCCTCCATATATTTTAAAACTTGTTTTATCTCATCTATGGTTGCATTATTTTTGATCGCGTTTGCTCTGTGGCTGATAATCCTAACGTTTCCTTTGACATAACCCAAGCTTGGGATTATGCGATCTAGGCTCGGCGAATCATCTGTTCTTTGTCCGTCTCCTTGTTTTAGCTTAACGCCAAATACCGGGCAAAACGTAGGCATACATAGATCATCTACAGTTAAATCAAACACAACCCCTTTCTTTTTAGCCCTTTTTCTAGCGTCGTATAACATGTACTGGAGTGGGTTATTTTTTCGCCTTATCTTGGTCAATTCTCTGTCTCTTTCCTTTACTTTTTCTAACCCATATTTCTGTACTCTTCTTGCTCTTGCTTTTTTATTTTCTTCTGTGCTTGGCTTAAAATAATCAGGGTCTTCTTTCCGCTTCTGCTCCGCCCACCTCCTCATATACTCTTTGCGTTCTGGGGTACGATTTCTTTCCCTTTGGTATTTCCTCCTAGCTGCTATCTTCTCTTCCTCAGTTTTATATTTCTTATGTGCTGGCATTATTTGTCCTCCCAAAATACTTCTTCATATTGACCTATATACTCGTCTTTAACAGACCCTTTCAACAGCCACTCTTTTATTTGTTTCTGGTCCTTTAATTCCATCGGTAATGAATCAATGATAGGTTCGTGGAATGGGAGTTCAACTTTTATTCCATTCTTAATACCATAATATGAATCCCAATCTTCTTGGGCTATTTCATCAAACCATTTCTCACAAGCAGCACTCGGCTCCCCATTCTTCTTGAATTGAAGCTTAGGTGGAGTCCATAAATTCAGTTCACCCTTTTTAAGCGGCCTACTCGGTAGTTTAGGCTCAACCTCCTGTCTGATACGCTCCATCTCTGCATCGATATGAATAACCAGCTTTTTAGCGGCTTCTTGATCGAAACAGACACCGGCTCTTTCCTGACGGCACATAAGGTCGTAGGTTTTCTGCGCCAGCTTTACGTGGAAGGGTAGGTTAATCATAGACTAACATCTATATCTGCATCAGGATGCTCTTTACAGGCCTGTAATACATCAGCCAACCAATTGAAAAAATCATCAAATGTTCCCCATCCATTTTCTGCACTGTATTTATCAAATCCGACTGGATCGCTTGTTAGGATTCTCAAGCCAGCCTCTAAGAACGGTATGATATCCTTTGCCTTGTGCGCCCCTATAATTTCAGGGTGCCATAGGGGGTAATACACTCCTGTTTGCACGGCCATTTCTATTAGGTTGTGAGTAATGTTACTATCGAACACGCCTACACATCTCTCTTCTACTAGACTAAAATCTAAGCTCATACCTCAATCTCCAACTTCCCACACAGGTACTCAAATACCTGCTCTGTTAAGACAACATCTGCCTCGCATCGTTCAACGTAAACTTCTATCGGCTCATCCTTCCAGCTTTCAACAACAGGCTTCACACCATTCAGACGCTCTGCGTAAGCGGCTAATGAATGCCCTCCTGGAAGATCAGGGAACCAGCTTCTTGACATGGCTAAAGTATCAATTAACTGCACGTTCTTCGCCGTCCCGTCCATTAAAGTGATTGAATCCGGTAAAACGGAGTACCCTTTGATAACCTGCATCTTAATAAGGGCTTCGAAATCATAACCGAATCCGTTATGTGTAACTACGGTATCTTGATCTTGTAGTACCTCTTCAAAGAAGTACGTGCAACTACCTGTGTGTGTATGTGCTTGTCGATCAGTACCTTTAAAACTCCAACAATGAATTTTAGTCAACTCATCTAGAAGTCCATCAAATTCCCCGTCACAAAAGTAGATCATACTTTATACTTCACAATAAAGTTACCCATACCTATTTCCTTTAGTTCATGGTACAGTTCAACACACAAATCTTTATCTTCATCGGTTGCATCGTACAGGTCATCACCGTACCGTAAATCCTCCGAAGAATAACCTTTATCAAGGTACATTGCAGCTATGCCTGCTAGTTCTTTTTCATTCATCATACCTTCCCCGCTAGTCCGCAATACCCGCCTGAAACCTCAGTCATCGAGCCATGTTGCCTTCTGATTTCAGGAACCCACATCATACAGTCAGAGGCTATGCAGTTCGAATTAATGGCCAAACTTGAACCAGTATCTCCTTGTTCCTTTCCGTGCCTGTTACAACTAACCTCTCCAAGTCCAGTTCGAACCCTGGAATGTGGACACCAGCGCGTTTTAGCTTGTTCTTCAGTCATCATCGCTCCCGTACCAGCTCGATTACAACATTTAGAAGATCATCTATTTCAGATAATTCGTGTGTTGTGAGGCCACTGTTGGCAATTTCTCCGTAAGTTTCCCACGCATCCTTTACCAATTCTATACGTTCTTCATTAGTCATCTTGATGTAACCTCTCTTCTAGAACCTCTAAATCACCCAGTAGGAACTCTGCATCGTACCCGTCCACCTCAGCTGACAACAAACTTGTCTCAGCGGGGATACTCGGCTCGGCTGGTTCGATCTCAGACCCTGGAATCTCTGGTGAGGTGTCCCACTTAAGTTCTATACCATGCTCTAGCTCTATATCAAGGTCATCGATACAGACCTTCAGGGTGTATGTTTCTGTTTTTGTGGTCATAGCGTTTCCTCTAATAATTCAGGGTTTTCGTGTATGTTGCCGATTACTTCGTGCAAGCTTGCCGCATGATCGTAAAAAGGCAGGAAGGACGCGTCTCCGTGCTCTGCAATATGGAAGCATCCATCGCTGTATTTCACTATTCCTTGGTATCCACCCCATACAAAGTCGCCTATAATAATATCCCCCTCATAAATCTCAGCACCGTTCTTGTCTTTCAGGCCGGTGTATTGCATGATTTCGGCATCAGGTAAGTTTTGTTTGTCGCAACCTCTGTACCCTGCAATAAACATCCACCTATCATTTGTGAACCACATTTGATTACCATCCCAAGCCCTGAACTTAATTTCTCTACCCATCAACATTCTCCTTATCGTACATGTATTTATTAAACTCCAGGCACTCTAACTTTGTATCTGACTTCCCATCCTGCTGCTGGATACGCAGTACCTTGATTGAACACCCTGCTGCTTTGATCTCATTGAACAGCATGTTAGTCCTGATTGTACCACATCCTGAGAGGGTTGCAAGGGCTAGTGTAAGTGTTAGTAGTTTCATTCATTTACCACCATCTACTGTTGTCAAGTGGAACCATGTCGCATCATTACATATAACGTAGTTAAGCACCAAATTAATTTCATCAATACCTTTATGTTGTTCACATAAAGACAAAACTTTATTGATTTTCCAACCGGCTATATCACTGGCACAGCCTTGTGCCATTACCACTGCTAAAAATACCATTAATAACTTCATCTCACACCCCTCGCTGCTCTAGCTTTAGATAATTGCTCTCTTTTTTCGTTCCAATGTAATTCTCTATGGCAATTAGAACATAACACAACACACTTTTCAACCTCTTCTTTCATCAGTTGTTTGTTTTTCTCAGTTAACGCTTTCATCATCATGCTTGTAATATGGAATACCTTATCTTTTACATGGTGGAAATCTAACGCAACAAAGGTTTTATCGTAACCGCAATCCCTACATTTTAATTCAACTAACGATCCTAAGTATTCAATCCACTGTACCCTGTAATGTTGGTATTGCTTTTTCTTACCTTCCGCTACTTTACCTTTGTTCTCTTCCCTGTACTTCTTATTCCGCGCATTGATTGCTTCTTTGTTCTGTTGATAATACAACCTTCTTTGTTCATTCAGTCTATCTTTATTCTTAGCTCTCCATTTTTTATCATACTCTCTCTTTTTCTCTTTGTCTCTAGGCTTCATATATTAAACTCACTTTTAGGTTCAAGGTAAGAACCTGTATCTTTATCGTAAAACACATCGAACTTACCGGAATTACCAAAGCCAGAGTTCAACAGTAAATGGAATGTACTTGTATTTTTTTCGACCTCATCATCAGCGTATTGGTTCCGTATAATACCTAACATCAGCTTAGTTTTCTCAGCCATTGCTCTTGATCCTCTGAACTGAGCGACCTTGATGTTTGCCCCTTCTTCGTGACTCTTTCCTTGAGGTGGTTCTTTCAAGTGAGCGAAGCAGTAATAAAAGAAACCAAGGTCTTGTGCCATACCCTGGATTTCATTGCTGAATCGTCGTAACTCTTTCTCTGTCTCAGAGGCATCTGTGCCGTCTGTGAGCTGAGTGATAGGATCAATAAACACATCACGTACACCTAGTTCAACAACAGCGTACCGGATAGCTGGCTTTAATCTATCCCACATATTGGTCTTACCAACATCTGAATAAGAGGCTCTGAACAGATGTATCTTGCCTTTCAGGCTCTCTACACCTGCTGTCAGTTCTTCTTGTGTGAACAGTCCTTTATCCACATGCTCAGGGTTATGGAACTGCTTATGCATGAACTTGCCAGCCACAGCCTTAACAACCTGATCAGGTGTCTGCTCGAAGTCGCAAGTGAATACTGGTAGTCCTTCTGTATTTACTACAAAATCAATCATCTGGTTCTTGAACTCTGATTTGCCACCTTTAACAGCCGATCCTACATAAATACCTTCACCTTTGAAGTCTCTACGTCCATAGGTTAGACGGTTCAATGACTCCCAAGGCCACTTCCTGCCCCATACAGGCATCTCAATAGCTTGTTCGTACACATCATCAACGCTCAGTATACCGTCTGGTGTGGGTACTTTTGTATTAAACAGTGCGTTGATCAGCTCGGATTTCTTACCATCCACAAGCATCTGGTTAGCATCCATACCCTTACTGATTGACCACGTTTTATATTCAGGGTGTAATGCTCTGATTTTCTCAGCTGCTTTATTCCCCGCCTCGTCATTATCAAGGCAGATATTAACCTCTTTGAACTTACTTAGAAAGTCGCTCTGATCAGAGAGTGTGGATAACTTGTCAGAACCGAGTAACGCAACACAGCTCGGATATTCTTTGTATCCTTTTCTGAGTCCGTATTCTCTAAGGGCTTGAGCGGCAGCACAGGCATCGAAAGCGCCCTCAAAGATCCAGAGCTTATGGAAGGAGGTACACTCCCGCTGTCCGAACAACTCGGTTCGTAATCCTTTTGTTGATCCAACTCGGTACGGTGCATGTCCTTGCTCTGCTCGTTTAGACTCGTATCCGACCACCCTAGAATCAACAGTAATAGGACTATAAACGGAATGAACTTCTCTAGTTTCTTCATTGTAATCTACTACCATATTGTAATGTTCAAGGGTTTCAGCTGTCAGTCCACGTACAGGGACAGGAGCAGCTTTAAGTTTCTGTATATCTTGTACTGCTGTACTCATATCTGTACCTGTGTTTGTACCTGTTTCACCCGTTGGTTCATAATCTCCCCCTTGAATATAAGGCTTACCGGACTTGTGGTGATGTGCTCGGTTACAGTACCACGTCTTGCCGTCCTGGAGCAAGAACAAGTGGTCTCCGTTTGTATCATGCTTTGTCTCTCTACACGCTGGACAAGCTCGATCATTCATTCTCATCTCCTTAGTGGCATAATGCTAGGTGTTAGGATGTTTAGTTTCAAAGCACCGTTTACCTTTAAACCTATAATCTACATTATCAAGCTGATTTAGGTGTAAATCCTCTTGCTCTACGGTGTCATAATCTCTTTTATTACAAACCCAGCCTTCTGGATCGTAAGTATCACCTTGAGCATACTCAAGAAATCTACAGTTATGACAATGCTTACCATCTATGCCGTGATCCCAGTTTTCTCTCACCTTCTCATCTCCTATTGATTATCGGCAGGGGTTAATATTCGATCACAACCGGACAATTACCATCAATCATTACTAATTGATCGCCTTTTTCATCATGTGCTGTGAAGCATGAATAAGGGTCGCCGGTTATATATCTGGTATTTTCTTTAATGTAAGCAATAGTTTTAGTTCCAACTTTCCAGCCTACTTGGTAGGTTTCTGCGCCTTGTGCTGTAACTATGCTTATTTTATTTATCTCACTCATCATCACACCTCGTTAGTTATGGTTGGTTGGTTTAAATCTTTGTACTTTAAGAAAGCTGACATAATGGCAATAGTTGCATCCTTAGAGTTAAATTCAGAATTATCAAATCGGTAGAAAAATAACTCGCCTATTTTTCCAAATGACCACTCTAAATGGTTGTTATCTTCTGCATACCTACCAGCACCGTCCAAACACGCCAAAACATCGTCAGCATACTCAGGCATTCCGCCCCATGAGGTCAAATAACCATAATCATCTGAACCGGCTCTACATTCCCTTCCTACTGCTTTATGGAAAGCAACTGCTAATTTATGTTTATCCATCTTATCCACTCTCTCTATTGGTTAGCTGGCTGGTTAATAATTTCTTTTAATTAAATCTTCTCTACGCTCATTATCAAGACGGCTCCAATGATCGTATTCGTGATTATGCCTATCAAGTTCTGCTTGATTCTGATTGCAACATTCTTCACAGTAGCCTTCATGTAATTGATCCGTTGGCTCTCCGCATTGTGGGCAGTTTAATTCATTCACTTGGATTCTCCCTTTGTGTGCGTTGGTTTTGTATGCGTCGAGTCCATGCCTCATATCCGCACTCTATTACATCTGGACAATACAAGTTATCTGGGTGCGCTAATTCGCCAGATAAAAACCGAAGCTCTTTGCCGCAATCAGGACAAACCAACTTATCAGCACTCATTGTCATGCTCCTTTAGTGCAATGGCTTTGCGCTTTCTCTGGTGACTCTTAGTTAATAAAGCATCTTCAAAGCTATAGTTAAAATTATCAATTCTGTTTTTTAGTGTTGATAGCGGGAGGTTGTATTCATCTGCCCACTGCTGCATTGTTTGAGTTTTGCCGTTATATGTAAACATTCTATTTGTTCGTTTATTGTTGCATTGTGTTTTTGTCGAAGCCCATCTGCAATTAGATGGCTCATAATCTCCATTGTTATCGATTCTATCTATAGTCATTCCTTCGGGTCTTTCACCCATGTCAGTAAAAAAACTTTCAAATGAGTTATTCCATGCGTCACAAATCTTTATGCCTCTACCGCCATAGCAATGGTATCTTTTATCGTTTGGATTGTTGCACCTATCTTTCATGTGTGACCATGTTCTGTATTCTGCCGACCTGCACATGCCGTGTATAGGATTGCCTTTAGTGTTCATTATTCGCCCCTTCGAGCCTTATAATTGCTTCACAGATGGCTTCTCTCAAGTCTTCACCTATTGTGTTCGACACGACCTGCATTGTATTTTCATCAAGCAATACCAATCGAGTGTAATCACCGCCCTGAGTAATTTTATTAAGATAGCCGTCTTTAAGATACTTATCCCATAACTCCATAGCCTGCTGCCAGTTTGTTGAGGGAGTGAATACGCCATAAGTCCATGCGTCATACGTTGGATGATGTAATATCAATTCTTTGTCATCCCTTATCCCGTATGACATAAACTTCCAACCCAAAGCTTCTGCAACTTTTTTATCTAGGTCACTCATCACTATCACTCCCGATAGGTTGTGGTAAGGGCATCCAGTGGGTTGCATCAGTATATGGCGCGTAGGAATTATGGTTAGTCCGTTCACAATAAAACAAATACTCTCTTGGTTGGTGTATATTGTGGTCATCGTAATAACCTTTATGAACTGATTTGCCTCGTAGAAATAGACACTCCTGACCGCTTTCTGGTTGTTCATCCTCAACACTACGCCAGTACATATCTTTTTCCATATCTCTGGTAGCGTTGTGATGTGCTATGAGCTTGCTTAATACATCTGCTAACTCGTTAGGGTTATGTAGTCTCAATATAGAAATTAGGGATTTAATAACTTCTAACTCTTCAACGCTTATCTGCTCTGGTGTGTTAGTCATACCATTATTCACTACATTCACTCCCTAGCTTCTCTAAAGCTTGTTCGATACTTGTACATATACTGACAAGCTGTTCTTTGTTTAGTTCCTCAGTACCCTGAATACAAGACATCAGCTTATTACACCCTCTGAGATACACCTGGAGATATTTCCCCTGTATATCATGTATTGCTTGTATACGTTGTTCTAAGTCGTCTGTGCTCATATCTTACGCTCCACAGTTACAATAGTATCGTTATGCCACCCGCCATGTGCTACCAGTAATATCTCTTGAATTTCAAACCCGTATTTCTTACCGATACCACCTGAGTTCCAGCCGAATGTGATACAAACGCCACCTGTCTTAGTCACTCTACTAACCTCTTTCTTTAAATTAGACCAGAAACTAGCTTGTGTTGTCTGCATATTGACTGTTCTACCCATTGACTTATAGCACTCAGATACTTGTCTTGGGCTGTACGGTGGATCGAACAACACTGTATCGTACACGCAGTCCTGAGTTTTCAAGAACTCTAATGCATCTTGATTGAACATCGTATCGAACTGCGGGTCGATATCATTAGTGACATCAGCTAATGTGTTTCCATTAGCAAACGGATCGCAGCTGTACCCTTGCATAACCCTGCCTAATAACTCATCGATAGGTTTTATACTAAACGTATTCTTATTCGGCATAGCCCATGCTCTGTTGATAATCATAGTAAATTTCCTTACTTGTTTAAGTAAACATCACGCAATAACAGCTGTGATTTGATTTCAATATCGGTATAAACAATACACGTTTTTTCATTGGCAAATTCATAGCCCTCCAAGTCTTCGGTACATGCCACGTTTATAAATCTTGGATCGACCCAGCTCTCTGTTTCCCGAAAAGCTTTTTGTGATGGGTAGACATTCAAGATTACTTCACCGTCTTTTAATTCTGTTGTGTAGACTTTCATACCTTACCTCCTACAATACACTCATTAACAAATAATCTCAGAAGATACATCATCGTTTCATGGTCAAGGTTATATCTCTTAGCTGCATTAAACGTCCTGATCTGCATTTCGTGGAGCTTTTGTTCAGTCATCCTCTGTATCCTCTCTAATGTACCCTAATTCAACTAGTAGATCATCAGGTATCGTCTTATCCCTTTCAATCAGATAATTGTAAAACCTGTCTGGACTCATATGTATTTCACGAAGCCAATTAGTAATCATTTTGCGCCCTTTAGCTCTATTACAAGGTTTGCATACCAAGATTAAATTACCTATTCTGTTACTGCCGCATAAATGGTCAGGATTAATATGATCAATCTCCCCATACAGCGCGTAAAATGGAGTATCACAATACGGACAGTCCGGCCAATAATCGTCTATTAACTCTATTTCCTTTCGGATCACTGTCTCCCGCCTATGGTTAAGACTACTTCGTTTCGTCCTCTTGCTCATTACTATCCTCTATCGGCTGTTGCCTATTAAACAAAGAGGACTTAGTTTTCGTCTTATTTACAGTCCTCTCTATCCATTGACAAACTTCATATACAGAAGTTCCCGCCTTGAAGAAATAAAAAGCCTGTACAAGCTCACCCTGGACGATTCCTTCAAAGGCATCAAATTCAGCCTGGATGGTTCTTGTGTTAATCATGTGTGATTGTTTCATTGTATATCCTTGGTAAATGTCAAGTGTTTTGGATTATCTGTATTACCTTCATACAGTGATACGTTGCCAGTGCGCATATCGACCCTGAAATTAATATACTTACATTCCCAGTTATCAAGGGCAAACTTAGAACCACTAGCCATAGTATGCGTATTTACAAAAGCACACACTGTATCTATATGGTTATCCCAGTTAGGTGATTCTGTTTTAACTATTTTCATTATATACCCCCTTAGTTAACGTTACTACAGCCTTACAGATGGCTATACATAACGTTTCACCTTCACCCTCATAATAATTATCAACATCAGTCATAAAACAGACTCGCCTGTTGCCTCCTAACAGCGTATATATATGAATACTGTTTCCGTTTGCTTCAACCTTTTCTAGTAAGTCCATAGCCTGCGCTTTATCTGTTGAGGGAGTGAATGCGCCCATATGATGAGTATATATCTCTGTTTCAATCTTTAAATAAAGATCATCTTCTTTCGGGCTGGTGTGTACTGGATTGGTGCCTGTGTATATCTCACACTCTCCGTACTTCCATTTCAAAGCCTCGGCAACTTCTTTGTCTAATTCATACATTGCATTCCCCCTCGAACCCACGCAGTAATAACGCTGTATGCATTAAACCATGTACACGACAGGCTTTATGGCCGTACACGTACCCATCATCCAGCTTTAAAGGGATGAACATCATTATCTGCTCACCGTTCTGTACGAAGTCAATACCTCTTGACTGGATGAAATCTGTGATATCATTGTGTGAACCGTTCATACCTTATTCTCCTTTACTAGTTTCTCTAACTCACTGATTGTTTCATCCAAGAAATCAGTCAATAAAGAATAGCTAATACCACCTGCTTCTATAGGGAATTGATTAATCCCGTTCTTAATCTCTTTCGCTGTAAGGACAGCCGTTTCTAATTTACCTATATCAACGTTATTCATACCTTATCCCCTATAGATCTCAGAATAGACTGATCAGCAGCCTTGAACTGTGCCTTGAGCTGCTTGTGTGTACGCTCAGCACCTGATAGTACCTGAATAGCTACCCTAGCATTCCTGCCTCTGTCAGCCATTATATTAGCCTCGTGAGTGTCCATGAATACACCCTCTTGATGCTGAACGTAGTTCACTGGGTCTGTGTAGTACAGTAAAGCTTGTTTAAGCTGTTTGTATTCTTGTGTTGTTATTTGCATGTTCTTCTCCTTAAATCAACTTAGAAGCTGAGTTCATAGCATTGTTGTACCCTTCAACATATCCGAACATTTCCTGCTTAGAGCTGAAATGACGTTGCATGGGTACACAGTGCCGCTGATCAAATACAGTGATAGACAGCGCACCTCGTGAGTCCTGCTTGCCGAATACTATGTACCGGATATCTATATCAGACCGTGAACTGAAGTTATTACAGAACGTCTGGAATTGTGCTGGCATGTGACGCTCGTTATCAGCTAGTCGGAAGCTGTTAGTTTTGTACTCTGTATCTGTTGTATTCATATATCACCTATTCAATCTGTTAGTAGTTGATTTGTACGCTCAGTGGTGGGAGTAATGTATCATACTGTTTATCAAGATACAACTTATTGTGGTGTACTTATCGAAATCACCCATAATAAGAACACAGCCACCCATATCCATTCATTTTGTAAGATATACTCAATCATCTGGATATCTCCGTCTGATTAATAAACATCTGTACGTTGTACCCATGTTGCTGCTTACCTGTTCTAAAGCTGAGCTGGATAAAGTACTCTGCTTGTTTCAGGGCTGCACGTAGTTCTTGGCGGATCTGGGTTTGTTCTTGTTGTCTTGCGATCTGTTTGTCGAATATGCTCATGGTTTAGTCCTCTGTTATCATACTTAAGCTTGCTAAAAATTGGCTTTATACACCACTCTATTCGTTGTAGCATCAACAATGCATACTGGAAAGCCTTCAGCTAATGCTTCAGCCTTAGCTCCTACATAACTACCAGTAAATGACCAGTAACAGTCAGGTGTACCGCCCCATTCATCTAAATAATCTAGATGTTCACCTAACGAGACCATGTTACCCTCTCCATCATCAAAGCCTTCATTAGTGCCATTAAAAAATAAATATTCGTTCATCAGTCGTCCTTCCTTCCACCCTGATGGGTGAGTATATAGATAAAACGGTAAACCCCCGCAAGGGTGATTATGATTGCTAGTGTGATTAGAGCTAACATATCAAATACCATTCACTCTATCATAGCCGCACCTGTAAGATGCCAACCTTTAAATGTACGATCTTCAGCAATAGCAGCCACCTGTAGTCCGTGTTTAGTAAAGTGTGGTAACAGAGTATCGACATCAAAATAATCCATCTCTTCAGCTGAATCGATAGATACCCAACCCCTTGAGGTATTCCACCATAAATTTCTGTCACCATGTTTACGTACTATAAGATAATTCATTCTCTTAATCCTCTATTAACGCATCGCTTATCAGCTCTGCTGTTCGTTGTGTATGGTTACATAATACACTGATTCACTGATAATGCAATAGCTGAACTATACCGTTCATCCGGTATACTGTATAAATACAGCTGAGCTACAGGTAAATCTAGCTGTCATAACAGTAAAGAATCAATAACTTACAGCTGAATATAACCGCTTGTCTGAAATACTGTAAATAACCTTAAATAAATTGAACTAAATTGAATATAAATGGTCTAATAAGTAGTCTTATTGTTCAAGGACAGACGATAAGACGCTTACCCTTATATAGTAAAGGACGAGTCACGTCAGAGACGAGGACTCTTAGCTGATAATATATTAAAGTCAAGATCAAAGTCAAAACATGGATAGAGTGATAAATACTAAATGTTGTTATCATATTCTTATAGACAGAGTGAAGAACTGATAGTTCAAAGTATTATAGTTCATACAGCGTAACACCATGATAGTTATAGTCTATAACATACAGTATAATGATTGATTTAGCTAATATAATCAGATAGTTATGATTAAGATAGAATACATAGATAATGATTGATGATAACTAGTATTCAAGTAATTGATTGAATAGTTAGTAAATGATAGGTGTAATATACCCTAGTAATGACCCATAAACATTACTTATCCATATAATACACGGGATAGTACCGACTACAGATTACAGCTATAAGCCCTGGTTATGACAGCTATACACTCGGTTAATCAAGGATATAAGCAGATTATTATATAAGGGGTATGGGGGAATGTTTGAGTAGAAGATAAATTGGGGTACCCACCAGCATAAATTTTAACAGTTTCTAGAAGTTTTTGTTTTTAGTTCGTTTAACCTACGAGGCACTGTATGGACGAAGATGAATACGATACACAGTACGAGTACGACCTAGACTCTTACCACCTCCAGACAGCTCTTGAATTAGCTCTCGGAACTGATGAGGTTCTAAGTAACGAGGATGTACCTCCTGAGATCAGGATACGTACAGTCCTTCAAGCAACTAACATCTTCCTGAAGTGTATGACTGAGGAAGGGTATATCGAAGGAGCATTGGGACAATGATTTATATGTGGTCAGAAGCTATACCTGTATTCTGTAAACAATACAAGTACGGACAGAGAGTACATGGTTTAAGACAGAATTATATTCGTCCTGATACTCTGTACATCTTCGATTGGGAGTTTGATACCGTAGACCCTGAATATACAAGGAAGTTGTTGTACAAAGCTTATATTCCAGCTTTAAGGAATAGTACAGGACTAATTATACAAGACTTAGATTACAATCTCTCGGAATACGAATGACCACCATCGCATACAAGGATGGGGTTATAGCAGTAGACTCTCGGTGCACCAGAGATAATACAATCGTTTCAGACAGCTATAACAAAATCAAGGTAGTACAAGACGTACAGTTCATCCTGTGCGGTGTACTGAGTGAAGAGCAAGCCTTTATTTCAGCTTACTTCGGAGAAGAGCCACAGGACGAGATAGAGATGTCAGCTCTGGTTGTACATCAGAACAGGGTGTACTCAGTAGTCTTCGACCAGGGGAAGATTTACAAGCTGGATATCACCGGTTCAACAGATGCGATGGGTTCAGGTGAAGACCATGCTTTAACAGCTATGGATCTTGGACTGAGTGCTAAGGAGGCTGTCCGAATGGCAGCTAAGAGAGACACAGGGACAGGTGGACGGATTAGAGTTCTGGAGGTTAAATGAGTAAACTACGCAGAGAGCCACAAAAAAAGAGCAGTATCCCGCACGAGCTAGAGCAACTACGGTGGGACCTAGCGTTTAGCAAAGACCCTGAGAAGAAAGCCAAGTTACTGAAGGAGATCGAAGAGTATGAGCAAAGAGCTGAAAAGTTATCTAAATAGCTGGTTAAAACTCAGCTTAGGTACAGATACTGAAGTGACTGATCAGGACACGTACTGGAACAGGCATGGTGGGTCATACATAACTCCTAGCCGCACTGAATGGACTATAGGTAACCAAACACTTGATGGGCGTAAGGTAGTAGGGTACGGGTTCTTTGGAGAGCCTATTTTTGGGATGGAATTGCCTTAAAACATACCGCTCGTCGGAAACATTGAAAATAAATTGAACTTTTTTGCTTTTGTGTTGTCAAATAGGGAAAGGAAGTACAAGTAATCAATTAGTTGCTTGAATACTAAGATGGGTTTAAGGTTTCAGTAAGAAAACGATAAGATACTTCACACTGTTGTAAAGGTTCCTTTTAACTTGTAGGCCCACATCGAATAGGTACATGGTTATCTACCTCCCCTCGCTATTGCGTTTTTATGGGTTAAAGATAACCTTTTCTAAAAGGGACGAATAAATCTTATAATAGTCCTTCTTTTACTCTCACGCCAAGAAGAATATCAGTCAGTTTCCGTATCGAGGCTTAAGGCGCACCAGAGAGTTCTTTATTCTCTCCCTCTCAGGAGGTGGTCTAGGAAATGTCTACCTTAGACAGTACGCAAGGATGATATCATTTCAGCTACCTAGGAGGTAGTACATGTCTAGTTTATTCCTGATCTTTACTTTATGCGGTGTCCCTCAGTACTTTGTCCTAAGCTCCTCAGAACATCAGCTAGATGGTCCTCCATCTTATATAGCTGGTAAAATGTCCTTAGAAGCTTTCAAGGGTATTCTAGAGAACGACAAGTACATCAAGAAAGAAATTAAACTAGATCAAGTCACAGGAATGTATTGCGCGTAATATGGCTAAAATAAGAGCTAAGAAAGTACAAGCCGCTGAACAGGCCGCAATCAAGGCAAAGCGCCAGAAAGAGAAGGAAGAGGCTGAGGCGCAAGGCTTAGTATGGACACCTCCTAAAATAGGTGGTCAGTTCAAAGATGATGATATCCAATCGTTTCTAAAGCATACAAAAGAGGTCATGGAAGTCCTTGAGCATGTACAAGATATCCAGATCACACACCCTTCGTTCTATGTAACTAACAAGAACATCAAGACAGCTGATAAGTTCTTAGCTGTTGCAGCTTACCTTGTTTTCGGTAATTCAAGACTTGCTTCTAAGTTCATGGGTGGCAGGGTAAAACCAGGAACTATCAGGAAGTGGAAACACGACAACACTTGGTATCCTGAAGTTGAGCAAGCGATCAAGAAGTCCCAAGGTTGGAAGTGGGACGCTAAAGCAACCAGTATCATAGATAAAGCCTCAGACGCGATACTAGAGCGTTTAGAGAAAGGTGATGAGGTTATTACAGCTAAGGGTGAAACCCTACACAGAGCTGTGAGTGCTAAGGATGCAGCTAGTGTCCTGACACAGACCTTTAACACCAGAGCATTACAGCGCGGTGATCCGACTTCTCGCTCAGAGAAGAGTGCAACATCAGATGACCGTTTAAAGAAACTAGAACAAGCTTTCCGTGATATGGGTGCTCAGGCAAAACCTATCGAAGGAGAGGTTGTGATTGAAAAGGATACAAAAGATGCCTAGCAACACCAAGAAAGATAAAAAGAAGCCATTACCTGCTGAAGAACTAGGTACAGGTATGGCAAGTAAAGCAGGTGAAGCTTTATCTCGTAAGCGTAAATCACGTATGCAGCAGATTGAAGCAATGACCACAGGGCGCAGAGCAAGACGAGACCAGCAGCGCAAAGACGAGAAGTAAGGGTTTTAATACATGTTAGATAGAGCACTAATCGAGGGATTCAGTACCTCAGTGCTTTCTAAGCGATACGATAACCCCTTACCTACCCCTGAGTTCCACAGAGAACTTTGGGAGCTTTGTACATCAGATGCTAAGAAAGTAGCGATCATTGCGCCACGTGGACACGCAAAATCAACATCAGTGACACATGCGTACACCTTAGCGAATGTTCTGTTCAAGCAAAGAAGATACGTGATAATCATCTCTGATACAGAAGAACAGGCTGTAGAGTTCTTAGGTGATATCAGAGCCGAAGTTCGTGAGAACGAAGATATTAAGCCAGGGACAGGACTGTTTGGAATCTCACGAATACTTAAAGATGCTGAAACGAATTTCATCTGCGAGTTCGAGGATGGTTCGCAATTCCGTATCATGGCTAAAGGAGCTGGACAAAAAATACGGGGCCGTAAGTGGCGTGGCAAGCGCCCTGATCTTATTGTTATTGATGATCTTGAAAACGATGAGTTAGTTGAGAATCAGGACCGAAGGGAGAAATTACGTTCTTGGTTCATGAAGTCAGTTATCCCATCACTCTCTAAAGACGGTATTATCAGATACGTTGGGACAATCCTGCACTTAGATGCACTACTAGAGCGTATTTCACATAACTCTGAGTGGTTATCCCGTAGGTACAGAGCACACAAAGGTTTTAACGACTTCACTGATATACTCTGGCCTGAATTACATACTGAACAGTCTTTACGGGCTATCCGAGAGGATTACAAAGCTCAGGGTATGCCAGAAGGATACAGTTGCGAGTACCTGAATGACCCTGTCGCTGTTGAAGACCGCTTATTCAGAGATCAAGACTTTCTTGAGATGCAGCCAGAGGACTTCAATAAGTCGATGGTGTATTACGCAGCAGCGGATTTTGCTATCTCACAGAAAGAAAGAGCTGATAATACAGTTATGGTTGTCGGTGCAATGGATGAAAACGGTGTTCTTTATATTGTAGATAGAGTGAAAGGACGTATTGACTCTGAACAGATCATCGAAGATATGATTAACATACAGAAACGGTACGATCCTGAGATATTCTTAGTTGAATCAGAGAAGATTGATAAAGCAATCGGCCCTTTCCTAAGAAAGAGCATGATTGAGCAGAACACCTATATTAACCTACACCCTGAGACACCTACAAAAGATAAAATAGCGCGTGCTCAGAGTATCGCAGCTAGAATGAAACAAGGCGCTATTCGTTTCCATAAAGAGAACGATTGGTACGAAGATTTTTACAGTAACTTAGCAGTTGTGACCCGCTCTGGCGTAAAAGGAGCACACGACGATGACCTGGATGCATTCGCATGGCTAGGTTTAGCTATTGATAAGTTCTGGAACGCTCCAACTTTCGCTGAAATTGATCAAGAAGAGTACGAAGATGAGATGTTTGAATACATGGATCTTGGTGCTTCTGAAATCACAGGATACTAATGCTTAACTTACAAGATATACTTAATTCTGATAATATCCTTGATTTACTACAAGAGGATGCTATTCTCGATATAGCTGAACAGGTATTCCAAGGGTATCAAGATGACCTGATGTCTCGTGGTGAGTGGAACCAGCGTATCGAGAAATGGACTAGACTTGCTGCACAGGTACAAGAGGTTAAAAATACCCCTTGGCCTAATGCCAGCAACGTGAAGTACCCTTTAGTCACAGAAGCGTGTATTCAATTCAGTTCAAGGATGTATCCAGCGATTGTTCAAGGTACATCTCCTGCTAAAGGTCGTGTGATTGGTTATGACCCACAAGGACAGAAACTAGAACGTGCTACTCGGTTATCTAAACACATCAGTTATCAGCTCTTAGAGCAGATGACAGAATGGGAAGAGATGCATGATCGAATGAGCATGATAGTCGGTTTAGCTGGGTCAGCCTTCAAGAAAAGTTATTACTGCCCGATTAAGAGACGTAATGTATCAGAATTAGTACTTCCTCAGAATTTTGTTGTGAATTACTACACAAAAGACCTAGAATCATGCCGTAGGTACTCACACGAGACTGAGATACACGGTAATGAAATCGTTAGTATGCAGAGGATGGGTCTGTACTCAGATGTGGATCTCCGTACGCCTGAGCAGAAACAAGATACAGTTAAGAACGAAGTACACGGTTTATCAGCTCCACGAGTTGACTCAACAACACCATATAACTGCATCGAACAACACATGTACCTCGATCTGGACGAAGATGGGTATCAAGAACCTTACATCGCGACACTAGATGTCAATAGTAAAGCTTTATTACGTTTAGTCCCTTGTTATGATGAGGCAGGTATCTCGTACAACTTCGATGGTGAGGTACAAGATATCCAGAAAGACCAGTACTTCACTAAATACGGGCTATTACCATCTCCTGATGGCTCGTTTTATGATTACGGGTTCGGTCAGTACGTTGGACCTGTGAATGAAGCGGTTGATACCTTGTTCAATCAGCTCATAGATGCTGGTACTTTGTCAAACATGGGTGGTGGCTTCATCAGTAAAGGCATCCGTCTTAAAGGTGGTGCTCAGAGACGTAGAATCGGTGAATGGCTTCCTGTGAATGCAACAGGTGATGATTTACGTAAAGGTATCTTCCCGAACCCGATTAAAGAGCCATCTCCTACCCTGCTCAATCTAGCTACGTTCCTGATCAATGCAGGGCAGCGTCTAGCAGGTACAATTGACTCAATGGTAGGTGAGAATCCAGGCCAGAATCAGAAAGCTACAACTACGATGGCTGTAATGGATCAAGGACAGAAGGTATTTTCTGGTATTTACAAAAGGTTCTTACGCTCATTCAAGCAAGAACTTAAGGTTATTTACAACCTGAATAAGAAGTACCTTGAACCACAGGAGTATTTCACTGTTTTAGATACCGATCTTCCAGCTGAAGTTCTTTTACAGGATTACCAGAACGAAGATTTAGATGTCGTTCCAAGTGCAGATCCTAGCTTCACAAATGAACAGCAGAAACTACAAAAAGCAGCTATCCAGTTAGAGATGGCTCAAATGGGTCTTATCCCATTAGAAGTTGCTAAAGCAGCTATGATTGACGCTCATGAGCTACCTAATAAAGAACAACTCATGCAGCCTATGCCTCGTGTACCATCTTTAGATGAACAGAAGTTCGAAGATGAGAGTATGCGTGAGTGGACTAAAGTTAAGATAGACACCATGTTGAAAATAAGTCAAACTGGTGCGCTTAATGCTAAAGCGTTCAGAGATGTCGCTGAAGCTGAAGCAGTTGAGCCTGGAAGACAGGCGGGTATCTACAAAATGATTCTAGATGAATTAAACCGAGATATCGACAGAGAGATTGATAGAGAAGCAGGCCAACAGGAGGCTAATAGTGGAACAGGTGGAGCAGAAACTCCAGAAGCTGGAGCAACTTGAGGAATTATTAACAGAACAGGTGTTTAAAGAGTGGATAGACCACCCTGTAACCGAGTACTGTAAACTGAACCTTGAGATTAAACTACAAGCGCGTGAAGATTTCTTAAAACAAGCAGCGTACATCAACGAAGAGAAAGGTCTTATCCAAGCAGCAGAAGCAAGAGGTTTAATCCTTGCTTACAAAGATATGCTAGATATCAGTTGGGAGGATGAATGATTAAAGGTAAGCCAGCAGGACACAGGGTTCTGATACAACCTGATAAGGTTGAAGAGACAGATGAGTTATACAAACGTGCTGCGGAAGCAGGAATCGATTTGTCTCACACACAAGAGAAAGAGCGCGAAGATGCAGCTCAAACAATAGGCACTATCTTACAAATAGGTGATACAGCTTGGAAAGATTACAAGTGTGATCCTTGGGCTAAGGTTGGTGATAGAGTAGCATACGGACGTTACTCAGGAAAAGTAATCTGTGATCCAGACTCAGGTGAAGAGCTTTGGATTATTAACGATGATGACGTTCAGTACGTCTTTGAATAGGAAAATACCATGAGCGAAGAGCTTGAGCCACAAGATCCACAAGCACCAATTGAAGGAACGGAAGGAACTGAAGAAGTTGTACCTTCTAGAGAAGAAATACTAGCAGCGATTGCTGGTGAAGAACCAGAACCTGCGGCAGCTGATCCAGAACCAGCTGAACCAGAATACAGTGAAATTGAACAACAAGCATTAGAACAAGGTTGGAATCCAGAAGGCGCAGAGGGTAAACGTAACCTCTCAGCTGAAGAGTTTCTTGACCGTAAGCCTCTGTACGACAGAGCACACAAGCAAGACAAACAGATCAAAAATATGCAAGAAGCCATTGATGCAATGGTTCAGCAGAACAAAAGTATCAGTGAACGTGAGTATCAACGAGCATTAGCAGACCTTGAAGTTAAAATGGGTAATGCTGTTGATAACATGGACAAAGAAGCTGCCACTGAAGTCTCGAAAGAGATAGCAGCACTTGAGGCGAACAAACCTGCTGAGGAAACCACAAAAGTAGAGCCTGAGTATGATCCTCTGTATCTCGATTGGAAAGATAAAAATTCATGGTATGATCCTGATTCTGACGACTACGATCCAATGAAGGCTATGTATACAAATCAATTAACAGAAGCTTACGCCCCTTTAATGAAAAAAGGAAAACCTTTTTCCGAGGTTTTGTCAGAAGTTGATGCTGCTGTGCAAGAGAAATTCAAACCTACTAATCCGAACCGAGGTAAAGCGGCAGCAGTCGCACCAAGTACTCCGAGTACACCTAAGCCAAAAGCTAAGAGCTTATCTGACTTAGGGTTGTCAGCGGAGGAAGAAAAGATCGCAAGAACTATAATCCGAGGCGGTGTATCCGAAGAAGATTATATTAAGATGTATTCATAGAAACTAGCTAAAGAGCTAATAAGAGGAAAAGAACATGGCTAAAGCACCAAGTAAAACAACCAGATCAGAACGACCAGAACGTCCGAAACGTGTACCTATGAACGGTTCCGTGGACATCCTAGAAGTAGGCAAGAAAGACCCCGATCACGAGTACCGATGGGTATCTGACAATAAAAAAGGCAGACTCCAGCGTTTTGATGGTGCGTGGTGGGATAAGGTTTCACACAAAGATGTACAAGTCGCGTTAGGAGCTGAAAATCACTCCGATGGTTCAAGTTCTCACGTTGTAACTCGTGTAGGTACACATGCAGATGGCTCACCTGAAATGGGGTATCTGATGCGTATTCCGAAAAAGTTCTACGAAGAGGATCAGAAAGCCAAACAAGACGCTATTTCAGCTGTGGAGCAAAGTCAATTACAAAGTGACGGAAGTTACGAAAAAGGTCAATATGGTGAAGTTAAACTTGGAGCTACCCGCTCTAAATAGTAACATCCCTGTATTGACATCATTTTAATACAGGAGAAAATTTATGGCCAATCCAGACAAGGCAAATGGTTTTCGTCCAATTGGTACACTATCAGGCGGTCCGTTCACAGCGGGCAATGTACGCTTTATTGGTGTAGCAGATGGCGAAGATATCTTTATTGGTGACATGGTAAACTTGGAATCAGGTTTAGCAGATCCAATGGCAACTAATGATGCAGCTATTCTAGGTGCAGTAATTGGTGTAGGTAAATACGACGAGCTAACTGGCTCTGTTGCTTCTTTAGCTGACGTAGCTAATCTAGAGAATCGTTATTACGATGATTCTGCAAGCACTCATACTGACTATTACGTAGCTGTGGCATTAGCCACTGACTGTGTATTCGAAGTTCAGTCTGATGCTGATTTAGATTTAGCGGTCGGTGATCCTTGTGATCTTGCTGATGCAGCAGGTAATGCTCCATCAGGTCGTTCACGTCAGGAAGTTGGTGCTAATACTAACTCTGACTTTGTTGTGGTAGCTATTCCAGACTACCCAGATAACGATTCAACACTGGCTAATACGCGCTATCATGTTCGTGTTACTCGTGCTGAACAAGCATTAGGTTAAGGAGGAATAGATCATGGCAGTTAATAGTTCTAATTTTAGTAAAGCGTTATGGCCTGGTGTGAATGCATGGTACGGTAAATCGTACGACTCGCATGAAACCCAGTTCACTGATATCTTTGAGACTCGCGATTCTCGCAAGGCTTTTGAAGAAATCGTTGGTACTTCAGGTCTAGGTTTAGCAGCAGTTAAGGGTGAAGGTGCTCCTGTTTCATACGACACTATGACTCAAGGTTTCACTTCTCGCTTCCAGCATATCGATTACGCATTAGGTACTATCATCACTCGTAATATGGTTGATGACGATGTGTACGATGTTGTTGGTAAGATGCGTGTTGAAAGCCTCGCTGAAAGTATGCGTATCACTAAAGAAATTAATGGTGCGAACATCTTGAACCGAGCGTTCAACAACAGTTACACCGGTGGTGATGCTCTAGAGCTTTGCTCTACATTGCACGTTAATGTAGCTGGTGGTACATACCAGAATGAGCTAACTACAGCAGCTGACTTATCAGAAGCTTCGTTAGAGCAGGCTTGTATTGATATCGGTAAGTGGACTAATGATCGTGGTTTACAAATCAAGGCAATGGCTCAGGATTTAATTATCCCTGTTGACCTGATGTTTGAAGCTGATCGTATCATTAATAGCTCTGGTCGTGTTGCTACAGCGGATAACGATAAGAATGCTATCATGGGTAAGTTTAACATCAAAGTTAATCATTACCTGACTGATACTGATGCGTTCTTCTTGAAGACTAATGTAAAACATGGCTTGATTCACTTCGAAAGACGTGCTGATGATTTCACTACAGATAACGATTTCGATACTGATAACGCTAAGTACAAAGCTACTGGTCGCTACAGCTTCGGCTGGGCAGATCCTAAAGGCATCTATGGCTCGCCCGGAGTTTGATAATACTCTAATGTGACCATGAACTACTCATATACCTGACCTAAATAGGAGGACAAGATGGGTAAATCAAAGAAAATATGTGAAGTTAAAGATTGTACTGGAAATGTAGTTTCTCATGGTTTATGTGATAAGCATAGATTGCGATTGAAACGACACGGACATCTAAAATCTACAAGGCCTGATGATTGGGGTAAGAGAGAAAAACATCCCCTTTATAATTCATGGAAGTGGATGAATAAGATGAGTATGAAATATTCAATTTGCGAAGAATGGAAGGACTTCTGGAAATTTGCAGAAGATATGGGTGAAAAACCCAGCCCTAAACATCAAATTCGAAGAGTTGATACTAAAGGTAATTACTCACCGGATAACTGTAGATGGGTTGAAACAAAACCTGATCAAACTGCCGCAGAATATCAAAAACAGTACCGTAAAGATAATCCAGAGAAGATAAAAAATGCTGAATTAATTAAAATATTTGGTATTACTTTAGAGGATTACAATACAATGCTTGAAGATCAGAATGGATGTTGTAAGATTTGCAACGTACATTATACAAAAGAGAAACAAGCACTTTCTGTAGATCATTGTCATACAACACAGCAAATACGAGGGTTACTTTGTAATACGTGTAATAGAGCAATTGGTTTATTAAAAGATAGTACTGAAACTTTACAAAAAGCAATAGAATATCTAAACAAGTAATTTTAACATAGATCGTTGAAAAATACGAGTTGACCCCTGCCAAGGGAGGAGTACAATATGGCTGCTACACATTTATCAGGACCACTGCATTTAGGTGGAACACAAGTACTAAGTTCACAAGAGGCTGCTGAAGCTGACGTTGCTGCACCTACGGCCTATACAGCTCACGCCTCTGGCGCAACAGCTGTTACGTCTAATGCTGCTACTGACTTAGATACTACCGCTGCTGCTTTAGCTACTCTCGTAACTGAAGTAACCGCGATTGAAGATAAGCTTAACGCATTACTTGCTAAACTCCGTACTCACGGTATTATAGCTTCTTAGGTGATGTATGAAATGTAGTTGCGGAAAACGCTGCGACTTGTTGAACACAAGGTTAATGGTAGATGAGATTCATAAAGAATACATCTGCCTTCCTTGTGGTTCACGAATCCTTGAAATTAAAGATAAGTTCGAGAACTTCACGGTTAAAGAGGTTAACGGGCTTACACAGAAAACTACTCAGTGGAATACACGGGGTACGAAGTGAAGTGCAAAATGACACATTACACCTGCAAAGAATTAACTAAACTGTCTAAGTTAGATCCTAAGTATAAACCAACTGTATGGGAACGGATTAAAAAATGGCTGCGAAACTTCTAGATCAAGCAGCTGCAACAGGTGCTAGTAATGATTGGCAGGTACGGGCAGGTGCATCTGAGCATACTATTCAGAGTACTTGCACAGGCAGTCCTACGGCTGTGACAACAGAGTTCGAAGGGTCATTAGATGGTACAACATGGTATCAGTTAGCTGAACACAAATGGACAAGTAATGAAATAACAGCTCAAGCCTCTATGTTCCACGTCAGTTCTAAATTGATTACACATACAAGAATAAACTTAAGTACCTTAACAGGTGGTACATCTCCAACAGTTACATGCCTGTACGAGTGGAATGATTAATGTCTGATGATACTCAAATTTATAATAATGGAGAGTTAGAGGGTCGGTCAACCGTAGATGGCTCTGTAGTCAGAATAGAAGTTGATCCTTATTCCGGTTCTCTCCAGACTATTGAAACAGAACATGCTAGGATACATGCAGGGGATGGGTTCCAAGTATCTGGTAAAATATCGACAATCGGTACTGGCGCATCTGAATACTTTTTGGTAGTTCCTTCAATAGTGATGCACTGGCGGCACTTTAGGATTGTAACAACCGAGGCCCCTATTGATATAGTCCTGTACGAAAATCCAACAGTAACTGCTAACGGAACTTCATTAACTATACAGAACAGAAATAGACTGAGTACACATACCGCTGGTGCTACTGTATACGGTGGATCAACAGTAACTGCTGATGGAACAGCTATCTTTACAGACATGATACCTACATCAGCAAAAGATTCAGGTGGTGATGTAGAGGGTTTACCTGTCGAATGGATTATTAATGGTGGAAATACCTATGCATTAAAAATTACTAACAATAGTGGTGGGAATATTGATATTATTTATCAGTTTTTCTGGTACGAATTAGACTTATAGGAAACTCATAGGAAAGTATAATGGCCGATACAACAGACGTTCAGTACATCTTTAAAGGTACTCGTAAGATTAAAGTTAAACTCACTGGTATCTCGGATGGTACAGGTGAAACTACAATATCTAAGGTAGATATTTCATCTTTGATTGGTCCAGATGGTACTGCTCCGACTAAGACAGTTGTAGAGTCTATCGAAGCTAATGTACAAGGCTTCAGTTCAGTTAAATTGTACTGGGATCATACGGCAAATGATGAATTAGCTGTACTCGGTACAGGATTCTCTTATTACGATTGGAACGATGTAGGTGGTTTTACTGATCCTGGAAGTACTGGTGGTACAGGAGATATTCTTCTGACCTCAACAGGTGCTACGGCAACAGCTACTTATGATATTGTTATAACGGCTCGGCTAAAAGACTAATGGCAACTCCTGTAGATGTTGATATTTCTGGCTGGACGATTCAAGGCTCTACTCCGTACTATGACGGTAATTATCCAGCAAGTTCTAGGTTAAGTATTACGAGCATTACTGGTACAGTGGGTGGTGGTAATTCGATCACTGTTAATGGTGCAGGTTTTAATACTGGCCCTGCTAACTACAAGATGGAAAACTTTAGTGGTGGTGTAGCCGGTAACGATATCACAACAGGTAATACGTCTTTCGACGAGGTGTATGCCTCTAGTGTCCCTACATTTAATGCTGATGCGCGTAGTTCTGGTTTGTCAGCAGATACCTTTAAAGCAGGTGCTGTGAACTGGGAAGCTGCTGTAATGAAGTTCCAGCAAGGGACTGGTTTTACTGAGTGGTTCGCCTCTTACGCTAGAAAGATACCATCAGGAAAGAATCAAACACACAGGGCAAGTGAAGACGGCTCACCTTCATCTTTTGGTACAGGATTTTATGAGACATCTGCTGATAAGTACATGTGGATGGATGACGGACTTGCTAATAATGATTTAGTTATACCAACTCGTGCTAGCTGGGGTGAACACCATGTTGCTGGTAATACTTTGGGTGGGGGCTTAGAATCTCCTTTCTATGATTCAGGCGGTGGCAGCGAAAGTTCTAAGCCACCTTGGTGGAACACTTCTTTCCAAAATAATTGGTACAGATACAGTAGTTGGGTTCAGGCTGGAGCTACACCACAAACGGACGCAGGTAAGTTCTACTTTCAGGTTTGTAATAATCAAGACACCTTGTGGGAATATACAGATGATACTATTGCCATTTTCGCGGGTGGTAGTGCCCCTTATGAAGTAAAAGAAGCATGGTTCCCTGGTTGGTACAGAGAACGAACATTAGCAGAGGGTTCGGATAATATTCAAATATTGTACGATGATTGCTATCTTGCATGGGGAGCTAATTCAGCTGCACGTGTTGAGATCGGCAATGCAAGTACTTACGCAGCTTGTACTGATTTAGCTATCTGTCCTTCTACATCATGGGCTGATGGTGCTATAGCAGTAACCCTTCCAGATGGCCCATTAAGCTACGCTTCTGATATGTGGTTATACGTAACCCGTGAAAATAATACTGACCGAGTGAGTTATAAAATAATATAATGGCTATACAAGTAAATTTAGGTTCAGGTGCAAATACAGTTACGGGTAACTGGAACTACTCTAATACTCCTACTACAATAGGTACATTAGTTGCTGACCTGATTGATGACACAGGCGCTGCTACTGGTAGGACGTTAACTTTAGATTCAGCCTTTACAGGTGCATCCGGTACAGATGCAACAGCTACATCAGGCGCTGGTGGATTGCCTCAAGAGTTCTTTGATTACTACTGGTACGACAGTGCAGACACAGCAGAGATATCAATATCTGCGACTAATGGTGAGGCTTATACATTAACTATCTCTGGGCATCAAGGTTCACTCGCAGCTCGTAATACGGATTTCTTTGCTTCCGGCGGCCCTGCTGGAGCTACAGAGTATAATAATTCAGGTACTGCAACACCTACTGCTCCTGTAACCATTAACGGTACAGTGTCAGGCACGAGTGTAACTATCCGTCAAGATTTACAGTCATCATTCGCTTATATTAATGGTTTTACGATTGAATTCACTGCTGGCACATCTGTCTCAGCAATCACTGATCCAGTTACTGATGCCAGTACAGGTAACACATTCAGTGTCTCAGGTTTTGGCTCAGATATAACCTCCATCACTTTAAAAGATGATGTAGCTACAACTCATACAGCTTCAGGTACAATCCAGTCAGGTACAGGCGATGGTCCTTATACTTGGGACATGCCTAATATAACAAGTTATGGTACTGATACGCTAGGTACACCATTTGATTCTGCGTACTGGGGACATACAGCTGAAGTCACTGATGGTACTGATACAGGTGCTATCACAATTGTTGTTAATGAGAAGTCTGGATGGAATTCAGTAGACGTAAGTGCTACGCCTAACACAGCTTCTGGTTCAGTGTTCTTCGGTTGGACAGGAACACCTGCTCAGTACGACCAAGTGTACTATCCAACAGCGAATAATACATCTGTTGATGCAGATGGTATACTTACAACTGATCAGTTAACTGGTTCAATCACAATGGTGTACTTCGATCAATCAGATAGCAAATGGAAGCCTTTCAGTATAATAATCTCGGTACTATCTGGTAGTATTGGTCTAGGCCGAGTCATCAAAAGAAGACGTAGGTAATGTCAAGAGCTGATTACTTAAAACTTGGCGACCACAACGCGATCTGTGATGTATGTGGTTTCAAATACAAATCGTCCGACCTCCAGCGTAGATGGGATGGGTTGTACGTTTGTAGACAGGACTTCGAGCCTCGCCATCCTAGTGACTTCTTCAGGATGAAAGAAGAGAACACCTCTGTCCCTTGGGCAAGACCTGATGTAAGTGATGACCCTAATGATTCTGTAGGTGATACAGATACAACATTAACAGTTGATACAGATACTACAGTACAATATTACAGTACAGCTTTAACAGCTAACCGAACAATTACATTAGATACTACAGGTGCAAGAGAAGGCTCTCAGTTCACTGTGTTTCGTACAGATGGAGCTGCCTTTACTTTAGATGTAGGTGGCTTACAAACAATCCCTGTAAGTACAGACGCTGTTGTTACAGTTAATTTCAACGGTACTGCTTGGGTACTTAAAGATTACACGATTACGGAGATATAATGGCAACTTCTGGAAGCACTGACTTCACACTTAACCGTAACGAGATTATTAACGCTGCATTCCGCACAATCGGTGTCGGTGTACGTGGTGAGACTTTATCTGCTGAAGAGGTTGCAGATGGCTCTGAGGCACTGAATTTAATGCTTAAAGCTTGGGATGCTTACGGTCTTCCTTTATGGCGTAGAGATCAAACCTCTTTAACTTTAGTTGCTTCACAGAACAGTTATACCTTCGGACCAACAGGTGCTGATGTAACTGTCCCTAGACCACTGAGAATCCTTGAGATTAATAGAAAAGATACATCCGGTAATGAAGCCGAGATGAACCTCGTGTCTTTAGAAGAATGGTCTCGTTTACCTAATAAAACGACAACAACTGTCGGTACTCCTGTGTCTTGTTACTTCGACCCAACTACTTCATCCAGTACATTAAAAGTATGGCCTATGCCCGATGCTACAGCTGCTGCTGCTTACACACTGGATATCTGGTTCCACTCTCCAATTGAAGATATGGATGCAAGTACAGATAACTTCGACTGTCCTCCTGAGTGGCTAGAGGCTATCAAGTACGGTTTAGCTATTCGTTTAGCTGATGAGTACAGTATTCCTGATCAGATGTATTACAGGATTCGTAGACGTGCTGATGACTCTTTAGAATTAGCTAAATCATTCGACGTAGAAGATACAAGCTTTTACTTCCAACCTGACTCTGAGGGCTGCTAATGGCTGTTGTACACCTAGAAGCACCTAAGTTCAAAGGGTACGTAGCAGGTACTAATGCACCTTTATCAGGTGGTAAAGTTTACGTGTACGATGCAGGTACATCTGATTTAGCAACTATTTACACTTCTCAGGCTGCTGATACAGAGCACACTAATCCTGTCATCCTGGATGCTAACGGAGAAGAAGAGATATGGTACAACTCTAATGTTAAAGTTATTGTTAAAGATTCGGACGATGTTCAACAGTACAGTTTCGATAATATCGTGGCAACAATTGAGCCGACAGTTTCAGGTGTTTATAATCTGGTGCAGACAGGTGGATTCGAGACAGATTCTGATTCTGATGGAGAACCTGATAATTGGACTCTTGCTGCTGATACGAGCGGGACTATCGCTATTGATGCTACCTCTGGTAATCATGCTAATGGCTCTAACGCACTTAAGTTCACTTCTGGAGGGTTCGGTGGTGGATCTGCAACAACAACCCCGTACTCGGAAGTAACTGCTGGAGATGATGTACAGGTTGCTTTCAGACTGAAGAGTTCTATAGCAACAGTTAAGAACATCGTGACTGTTCTGTGGTATCAAAACAACGCAGGTTTAGCATCTAGCACAGCCAGTACAGCAGTTTACAGTGATACTGCGACTAACCCTACTTCTTGGACGTATAAGTCATTCTCAGCGACTGTTCCAGTAGATGCCTATTATTGTAAGATAAAAATCGAAGGTGTAGAATCTTCAGGTACAACAATCACAGCAGGTGCTAATACGCATTACGATGATGTCCGTCTGTACCAAGGACCGGTTATTTTTCCTAATATCACAGCACCAGTTACTGCATCCGAAGCAGAACTGAACATCATGGACGGAGTGACTTCATCTACTGCTGAACTTAATATCCTTGATGGTGTAACTGCCACATTCGATGAACTGAATTATGCCGATGGTCCGAACGCAGCAACTAAATTCTTATTATTAGATAGCAGTGCAGAAGTACCGTTAGCTCAACGTCCTGTAGGTTCTCCAGTTCAGGTTAAATCTGTTAATAATACAACAGAGGTTACTGGTACGCCTACAGCTATGCCTTTTGATACATCAATACCACAAATAACTGAAGGTCATGAGGCTGCAACCCTTTCCTTTACTCCACTGTTTGATGATTCAATACTTAATATTGAGTGTCATTGTCCTTCTACAATCACAACACCAACACAAGTTGTTATAGCTTTATTCGCAGATGGTGCTACGGATGCTATAGCAGCTGAAGGATACGATGCTGGTACTTATAACCAAAGTACATTACGTCATCGAATGGTATCTGGCACTACTAGCGCTATAGATTTCGATCTAAGGTTAGGATCAAATGGCTCTTCCTCTATCACAGTGAATGCTAACAGTCAATTAGGTTCTTTAGCAGCTAGTACAATTACCATTACAGAAGTAAAAGTATGAGAATACCATTCCTTGACCAAACCGGTGGTTCTCGTGCTCGTGATGTGGATTACCAACTTACTCAGAACTGGTACGTTGAATTATCTCAGTCAGGTAAGTCTCAGGTTGTTCTGTACCCAACACCAGGACTTACAGTATTCGGTAATTTAGGTGCTGGTCCTATACGTGGCTCAATCGTCTTTAACGACTTCCTGTACGTAGTGGCTGGTAATACAGTTTATCAAGTGAACAACGCCGGTGGTGCAACGACTTTAACAGGTACTTTGAACACCACAGGTGGTCGTGTATCTTTAGCGCATAACGGCCAGCGTATCTTGATTGCTGACGGTACTAACGGATATTATTGCACAGCAACAACGGTTACAACAATCACAGATGCTGACTACCCTGACACAGCCTCTCAGTGTGTGTTCTTTGATTCGTACTTTATTGTAAATGATCCGACGAATGTTGGTCGTTTCTATATCTCTGATTCATACGCTACTGATGCTACTGATTCATGGTCAGCTACTTCATTCGCTACAGCAGAACGTGATCCTGACTCATTAGTCTCAATCGTAGCTAATAACAGGGAACTGTGGTTCATTGGCTCTGAGACAGCAGAGGTATGGTTCAACTCAGGTGCTTTAACAGTTCCTTTTGAACCTGTACAGAACGCATTCAGTCAATGGGGTTGTGCAGCTGAGCACTCAACAGCTGAAGCAGATGGTTCTGTGTTCTGGCTGAGTAAGAACAAACAAGGCCAAGGTCAGGTAATCCAGACAAAGGGATATAACCCTACGATTATCTCGACAGATGCTATTGCTACTAAGATAGCTGATATGAGCGTGATAAACGATGCCTTTGGTTATACTTATCAGGCATTCCGTCACACGTTTTACGTTCTAACCTTTCCTACAGAAGCAGTTACTTTAGTGTACGATATAGCCACTCAAACATGGCATGAATGGGTCTCTAAAGGTATTGGTAGACACAGAGGTAATTCCCATTCATTCTTTAACGGTGAACATATAGTAGGGGACTACACCGATGGTAAGTTATACAAGCTTGATTATTCTGTGTACACTGATAACGGCGATGTCATCACGCGGAAGAGGCGATCTCCACATTTACATACCGACGATAAGTATGCTTTCCACCGCTCTCTGAGGATTGACTTCAAAGAAGGTATTGGGAATGCTGCTGAGGCTGACCCTCAAGCAATGCTACGGTGGTCAGACGATGGAGGACACACGTGGAGCAACGAATACTGGCGAGACATAGGTGCGGTAGGGGAGTACAAGAATAAGGCGATATGGCGCAAACTAGGGCGTTCTGATGACCGTGTGTACGAGTTAACTATCACAGATGGTGTATTTGCTGTTGTTTTAGACGGGTTTGCTGATATTGATACCTCTGGAGCAGAGAATGTCACATAGAAGACCGATACACCCTGTATCTGAAGTAACCTCTGAATGGTTAAAGCAAGTCTCTCAGTACAGTTTAGATGTCAGACAGATAGAGGTTGATATAGATGTAACTTCTGTTCCAGCTAATACAACCGATGAGCAGACAGTTACAATCACTGGAGTAAAAGCAGAGGATGTTATCATCTCTGTGAATAAACCTTCTCACAGCACAGGCTTAGGTATCGTAGGATACAGAGTATCGGCAGATGATACTATTGCAATAACTTACATGAACGCAACAGGTTCTGCGATAGACCCTGCTTCAGAAACTTATATTGTTGTACTATTAAAGAATAGGATTTGAAATGGCTAATTTTATTAGTAATTTATGGGATGATCTAACAGGCAAGACTGCTGCTGAAGATTCCAGTGCTGCATTACAAGCTGGTACAGACGCTGCTATGGCTTTAGGTGAGAAAGGACTTGCTTTACAAGAAGATATTTTTGATTGGACCAAAGAGACGTGGGAGGCACAACAGGCTGACATTAAGCCGTATCAGGAGGCTGGGTTAGAGGCTTTAGCCAAATACCAAGCGATACAGGCAGACCCTGATGCTTTAGCCGATGACCCTACTTTACAGTTCTTACAACGTATGGGACAAGAGCAGGTCGAGTCCTCTGCTGCGGCTCGTGGTACTCAGTTATCAGGACGCACACTCGAAGCTTTAAGTGAGCGAGGTCAGAGTATCGCCTCTCAATACAGAGGGCAGGTCTTAGGTGAATTGTCTAATTTAATGGCTTTAGGTACAGGTACAGGCTTACAGGCCACAGCAGGGGCTACAGGTGCTGTTGGTGCAGCAGGAGCAGGTGTCAGTAAAGGGTACGGTGCATTAGCTGACCTAGCACAACAAGGTGGTATGACACAGGCTGCTAATATCATGGGTGCTTACGGTGGATTCTCGAACCTATTGAGTGGTGGTATGCAAGCTGCTGCCTTGGCTTGTTCTCGTACATTTAAAGAGAATTACACAGAGATAAACACTGATGATTTACTGGCTCAGCTGAATGCTTTGGATATTGAAGAATGGAATTACATCGGTGAGGATGCTACACACGTATCCCCTTACGCTGAGGATTTCCAGAAAGTAACCGGTAAAGGTGATGGCAAAACTATCCCTGTTGTAGATGTTATTGGTTTACTGATGGGAGCTGTGCAATCCCTTTCTGCTAAAGTTAATGAATTGGAGGCTAAGTAATGGCTGTTGATATCTCACAAACATTAGCAATGATCGCAGGGATGCCTGGAAAGACTATAGGCCAAGGCTTAAGTAAGGCTGCTCAGTTGTATTCTCAGAAAGAAGATAGAGCAGAAGCAATGAAAGTTTCTAAGGCGAAACTCACAGCTACTCAAGAGGCGAATGCTTTAAAGAAAATAGAAGCACGCCGAACAGTTATGCAGAACTACAGTTTTGAGATGGCGAATGCGTACAAAGATCACCCTGAAGGTGAGGATCGTAATCAAGCTTTGCAGACAGTAACTAAAAAATACTTACCTAATATGAAACTTGTCGGTGTACCTGATGAAGCTTTAACTGCAATGTCAGCTGGAGATTATCCAACCTTCGAGCAAACAGTCAGTACTGCCTCTATGGTTCCTGATTACGCTAAACAACTTAGCCCTGAAGCTTTATCTAAACCAGCTGCTAAAGATTTCACCCAAGAATCTGTCAAGCAGTACTTGAAATCAGGTGATCAAGGAGACTTAGTACCTCGTGAAACAGGTCCAGGTGTTAAAGTTGTGGTGGGTGGTGAAGGTACTGAATTCGATAAAGCTGTTGGTAAAGCATTCGGTAAGGATTTTGTAGCGCGTAGAAAAGATGCTCAAGATGCATCTAAATCACTAAGAACATCAAACGAAGCGGTTGACTTGCTTAATAGCGGTATCGTTACGGGAACGGGTGCTGAACTTATCACTTCATTCGGTAAAGCTCTGAAGAAAGTCTCTGGTGGGATATATAAAGGCGAAGCAGAGGCTAATACAGAGGCTTACATGGCTAATCAAGCTAAAGCTGTTGCTAATATCATCAAAGCCTTTGGTGCAGGTACTGGTTTGTCTGACGCTGATAGAGAATACGCAGAGAAAGCTGCTGCTGGTAAGATTACCATGACAGAGGAATCTTTACGTAAGATTATTGACATTAACAACAGGGCTTCTCGATACGTCATTCAAGATTTCAATGAAGACGCTAAAGCCTTAAATAAACGTGGAACTATTCCTTTTGATATCAGTGTAGAGATACCTGAAGTCAAAGGTGCTGAGACTACAATGACGGATGAGGAATACGAGGCGCGTAAGAAGGAACTTGGATTGTGAGTGCTACTCCTGAAACCCTGAAGCAGATGTTCTACGAGGCTGAGCAACGTGGGGATAAAGAAACTGCGATTGCTATTATGGGTAAATTACAAGAAACCCAAACTGCTCCTGAACCATCTCCTGAAACTACATTCACACCTCAAGATAAAAGCTTCTTAGACAGAGTACAAGAGAAGTACACAGCTCGTGGTGTGGAAGTAACCGAATCGATACTTGACTATATGTCTGATGATTTAACCGCTAATGAATTGATGGTGCAGACAGTCGGTAAAGGTGTGGCTGGTAGTTTTATGGATTTAGCTGGTGAAACTATCTCTCAAAGTCTATCAGGACTACGTTTATTAATTCCTGATGCAGTGGCTGATGCTACCAAGCAAGGTATGATCAAGGCATGGGACACTGTTGCTAATACTGAGGTTGGTGAAGCTGCAATCAATGCTGCGGAAAAAGGTATTAAAGCTTACGATGAATGGAGTAAGGAAAACCCAAGGGCAGCTAAAGATGTGGAGTCTGTTGTTAACATAGGTATGTTAGTGGCTCCTGCGAAGGTGAAGAAGAACGCTCCTCCTGGATTCTTAAGTAAAGTATCGGACTCTACAGTTGGCAAGACAGCTCGTGCTTTAGAGGCATCTGCTGCTAAAACAATCGCTAAACGTAAAACAAAATACCTTGACACTCTTTTAACGCCTAAACAAACAGCTAAGGTTCGTACATCACAAGTTGCACAAACGGAAGAAGTGGGTAAAGGATTACTTGCTCGTAGTGTTGTAAAGAAAACACCACATCAAGAGGCTATCGCTAAGGAAGTTGCTAAAGTTAAAGCCCTTAAACCAGGAATGAGCTTGCAGAAAAGCTACGAAGAGATATCTAAAGTTAATCTAGGGTTAGCCAAGAAACTAGAGCGTGATGTTGCTAAAGAGAAGATAATCCTGTCAAGGAATTCTACGAATGAAGTAGTAGACAAAGCAGTGTCTGATCTTATCGCCTCTAACCCTGTAGTAACTGGCGAAGCAGCTAATATAGCTAATAAGGTAGCTACTAAGGCTAAACAACTTATTGATCAAAATCCCCCTAATCCTGCTGGTTTACTGAAAGCACGTAAAGATTTAGATGCTTGGATACTGAAGCAGAAAGGTGATGCTATCTTTGATCCAGCTCTTGAGAATTCTTTAACTCACTCAACCAGAGCTGTACGTACTGCAATGAACGATGCTTTAGATGCTTCTGTTAAAAGTACAGCTGTTAAAGAAGAACTGAAACGACAGTCTTTACTGTTCGATGCTATGGATGTAATTCGCCCTAAAGCGGCTGATGAAGCTAATACATGGGTGATGAGAGCATGGCAGAACGCTGCTGCTGTTTTACCTTTCCAACGTAAAGCTACTCAAGAAGTAGGTTTATTACTTGGTCTAACCTCTTTCGGTGCAGCTAGTACATTTGCCCCTTACTTCCAAGCAGCGGCTTTAGGTACTGGTGCTACTTACGGAACTTATCGTATAGCTTCTTCTCCAGCAGCCCGTAAAGGTATTGCTAAGATCCTGAACCTGACTGATCAGGCTATTAAAGTATCGACTAATAAGGAGATGCTGAAGCAGTTACGTGCTGATCGTATGTTCCTTGTTGAATTACTCAAGAATGACGAACTAGAACAGGAGCAGCAAGGTGAAAGATGAAGAGTTAAAGAAAGCCTTAGAAGAAGTCCTTGATGCAAGAGCACCTGTTGATAAAGAAACACATATAAAACACCATGAGTTCGTTGATATCTTGATAGAAGAACGTCAGAAAAAGAAAGAAAGGAACGAGAAGATTAAAACTCAAGTAATAGGTTGGGGTATCTTAGCCATCCTCTCAGGTATAGGTACAGCTTTGTATCATTGGTTTTCACACTTCGTACAGAACGGGGGTCAGTAGTGCCTAATCCATTCCAATACCCTGTCTTTACAGCTCGTCACCCTACAACTAACGTACCTTTAGCTGGTGGTAAGGTGTACTTCTATGACGCTGGTACAACTGACCTTAAAGATACGTACTCAGACAGCGTATTACAGACAGCTAATACTAACCCTGTTATCTTAGATGCTAACGGTGAAGCGGATATCTACCTCTCTGGCTCGTACAAGGTTAAGTTAACCCAGTCCGATAATACGCAAGTGTGGGTGTATGATAATATCACAGCTATCGAGGAGTTGTCTGAGTGGACTATTCTAGGTGCAGCTACGTATGTATCAGCTACATCTTTTACAGTCTCTGGTGATCAGACAGCTGTACTGCATCCAGGTAGACGTGTTAAACTAGCTGACTCAAGTACCTTGTACGGTACTATTTCAACTTCTGTGTACGGTATACTTACAACTGTGACTGTTACACTTGATTCAGGAAGTATCACTAACTCATTAACATCTTGCTCTTACGGTATTATTTCAGCTGATAATACATCCATTGGATTCTTACCGTCAGGTACAGGAGCGATTGGTCGTTCTTTGGATAATAAATTATCTGATTTCCTTTCTGTTAAAGATTTTGGTGTCACAGGTGACGGAGTAACTGATGACACAACTGCTTTACAAGTGGCTTTAGATGCTGCTATAGACCTTAAAAAACCATTGTATGTACCGTCTGGAACTTATATCGTATCTTCTACTTTGAATTGGATACGTACCGGTGACGATTTTCCACCATTAATTTTAATAGGTGACGGAGTAGAGTCAACCATTTTTACTAATAAAGTAAGTGGTGGTGCTATGTTGTTTATTAATGGAGGTCAATCAGGTACAGACTTTATACGAGGATCTAAGCTAGAAGCGTTTTCAATCAAAGGTGATGGGGCTGCTACAACATCGGATGGTATTTACCTATCAGGTTGTTGGCAGACTCAGATGATGAGGGTAAGTATTAACTCGTTATCTGGTACAGCGGTATCTATAGGTGGATTGACTGGGCAAAATCCTGATAATACAGCTACAGCTAATACATTAATATCTAATTGTAACCTAGATTCTAATGCGAAAGGCTTAGTCAGCGAGGTAAATAACAATACTCCTAATTTAAGTATTCTAGAATCCTCTATACGGAATAATAGCTTATCAGGTATTGAATACAACTCTTCTTATCTGACTGTTAGAGATTCAAGCGTATCTTTTAATGGATTATCAAATCAAGCAAGTGCGGTAGGGGGTATCACTATTGAACAACAAGATGGTGCAAACTACCGATGTAAAGGGCTTCTCATAGAAAGAACCGAGCTTGATTCTAATTACCCTCACCAGGTTAAGATAACAGCGGCAGAGCTACCTGTCTTAAAAGCGTGTTCTATACAGATGAGCGACCAGTACGTGACGCTTACATCAGGTATGCCACCATCACAAATAATACTAGGTGGTACAGCTACAGATGAGCGTGTATGGGGACCGGTTGTCAAGGATTGCAGATTATCTGTAAACAACACCACCCCTGTTGCGTGGAATTCTCATGTGTTCTTTAAGTTATTTGATGGATGTGTTGGTGCGAAACTGGAACACTTCATGTTTAATTTCAGCGATTCAGGGACTGGTCTTGGTACTAATTATTTCTACATCTCAGAAGATGCAAAAGCAGGGGGTAATCACTCTGCGTATGATAGCAGAAAGTATTACGTGGACTATGATCAGCCGATTTTAAGCTACCCTACAGGTAGTCTTAACGATACAGCTATTGCTGTTCAATACCCTAAATCGTTTGCTAGGAATAACTTCACACTGAATCATGGCAGTGCTGTAGATGATGATACGGCAATAATCATACCAACACCAGATAATGAGACTAATGGTGGTAATTATGGTTCGATAGTGATTACTATAGCAGGTAATGCAGCGTATAGTGGAATCATTGGATACAGGGGCGAGAGTTCACCAGCTTGTTATATCATAGCAGGTGCTGCATCTATAACAGTTACTACAGGTGTATTAACTGGCACTACAGGTGTAGATACTGAACTGACAGTCTCCGCACACTCTGATGGAAACCTATATATTGAAAACAGACTAGGCTCTACGCAGAATGTACAGGTTACATTTTTAATGAGCACAGGATTTTATGACCAGATTACTTATGATTGATGTACTGTACGAGAGGTTTGTATGAGTTTGATATCAATAATACCATCCTTAGTACGGTCGTGAGATAAAACTTCACTCCCTTTGAATAAATCTAGGATCTGAATTAAGAGGTTTAAAATGAATTTATTTTCCTTAATTGGTAGTATCTTTGAACCAGCTACTAAGCTGATTGATAATCTACACACATCAGAAGAAGAGCGTCTTGAGATAAAAATGAAGATGTTTGAAGTTCAAATGGAAGCAGCTAAACAAGCTCAGGAATACGAGTCTCAGTTATTAAAAGCTAAGACAGATATTATTACAGCTGAAGCTAAAGGCGGGAGCTGGATACAACGTAACTGGCGACCTGTGACGATGCTTACATTCCTTGTATTAGTTGTCCTTGATGCACTAGGTATTTTACCTAATCCTCTAGCGGAACAGGCATGGACTTTATTACAAATCGGACTCGGTGGTTATGTGGTTGGTCGTTCAGTAGAAAAAGTTACTCCTACTATTACGAAAGCGATGCGTAAAGATTAGACAAAAAGAAGGGAGCCGAAGCTCCCGAAGATTTGTGGGATGATTAATATTTTAACCAGGCCGCGTAAGCGGTCTTTTTATGTCTCATTTAAACTTCCTCGCATGGTGACTACACTTCCCGTTAGTATTCCATTTACTGCATCGATGAAAGTACCTATCCTCGTATTCCAATCCGATATCTCTTGAGCTTATAGCTCCATCCTCAATCTGTATTCGACCAAGAATGAAATTAAAAACCTCTTTTGCTACAGAATGTTTTCCTGTACATATGTGCTCAACAGCTCCTTTCTGCCTTGCACAAAAAGCACACGTAACACAACTTTTATCCATTAACTCTTCAACACTCATACACCCTCCTAATAAAAGAAATCTCTACGCTCAAGTCCAATATCAACTCGTCTGTCAATATGAAGGAACTGCTTATCTACATTCAGTCCAACGCTCCACCCTAATTCCCTCGCTAGATGATGTAACTTCCCTCGATCTGTCCCATCCATCCCTCTGATACTTATATCCACAGCTAAAGTCCCTACTCCCCCTCTCGCCTCGTTCTGTGTAAGATGCAGAGACCTAGGATGTCCTCCTATAGCCTCGTTATGTGCGGGCGATCTACAGCAGCTGTTAATAGTCATCGGCTTATCCCACCTGAACCTTAACCGAGCAAGTTCTTCTAGGAAGTCAGGATGGAACCGCATTGTCCCACTGCCTTGGCATTTCAGCTCTCCTGC
>Ga0316207_10000686_pt1 | contig 49765 bp, 94 predicted proteins | sample 6weekpyrite_MG_FD_204943 | JGI IMG/M metagenome (GOLD analysis project Ga0316207, IMG submission 204943) | Microbial mat bacterial communities from mineral coupon in-situ incubated in ocean water Damariscotta River, Maine, United States -... | ecosystem: Environmental > Aquatic > Marine >...
TTGACTTCTTAGAGGACAACAGCTGGTACAATTTACAGTCAGATGATTACGATGTCGATAAGTCTATTTACGCTGACGCTATCGGTAAACAAATCCAGGCACGTAATCCTGACCTACCCGTAAAAGAGATGCTTGATCAGGTTGCTAGTAAAGTCCAAGAGAAATTCAAGCCTACTAATCCTAACAGGGATAAAGCAGCACCTGTAGCATCCAGTAATCCGAGTAAACCTAAGCCTAAAGCTAAGACATTAGCTGACTTAGAGTTATCACCGGAAGAAGAAAAGATCGCAAGAACAATAATCCGAGGCGGAGTATCCGAAGAAGATTATATTAAGATGTATTCATAGAAACGGCTAAAGAGCTAATCAGAGGAAAAGAACATGGCTAAAGCACCAAGTAAAACAACCAGACCAGAACGTCCAAAACGTGTACCTATGAACGGTTCCGTGGACATCCTAGAAGTAGGCGGCAAAGATCCAAACCACCAATACCGTTGGGTTACTGACAACAAAAAAGGTAAGATACAGCGATTTGAAGCTGCGTGGTGGGATAAAGTTTCCAATAAAGATGTGCAGATTGCGTTAGGTGCTGAGAATCACTCAGCCAGTGACGACTCTCCTGTAGTAACTCGCGTTGGTACACATAAAGATGGTTCCCCTGAAATGGGTTATTTAATGCGTATTCCGAACAAGTTCTACAACGAAGATCAGAAAGTCAAACAAGATGAAATCACATCTGTGGAAAAAAATCAACTAACAAGTGACGAAAGTTACGAAAAAGGTCAATATGGTGGCGTTAAACTTGGAGCTACACGCTCTAAATAGAAACATCCCTGTATTGACATCATTTTAATACAGGAGAAAAAATATGGCTAATCCAGACAAGCCAAATGGTTTTCGTCCAGTAGGTACACTAGCAGGCGGTCCGTTCACAGCGGGCAATGTACGCTTTATTGGTGTAGCTGATGGCGAAGATATTTTCATTGGTGATATGGTAAACTTGGAATCAGGTTTAGCGGATCCAATGGCAACTAATGATGCAGCTATTCTAGGTGCAGTTATTGGTGTAGGTAAATACGACGAGCTAACTGGCTCTGTTGCTTCTTTAGCTGATGTAGCTAATCTAGAGAATCGTTATTACGATGATTCTGCAAGCACTCATACTGACTATTACGTAGCTGTTGCTTTAGCAACGGATTGTGTATTTGAAGTACAGTCTGATGCAGATTTAGATTTAGTGGTCGGCTCACCTTGTGACCTTGTTGATGCGGCTGGTAATGGTCCATCAGGTCGTTCGCGTCAGGAAGTTGGTACTAATACTAACTCTGACTTCGTAGTGGTAGCTATTCCAGACTACCCCGATAACGATTCAACACTGGCTAATACGCGCTATCATGTTCGTGTTACTCGTGCTGAACAAGCATTAGGTTAAGGAGGAGTAGATCATGGCAGTTAACAGTTCTAATTTTAGTAAAGCGTTATGGCCTGGTGTGGAGTCGTGGTACGGTGAATCCTACAACGCCCACGAAACAGAGTACACTGATATTTTCGAGACTCGTAATTCTCGTAAAGCTTTTGAAGAAATCGTTGGTACTTCAGGTTTAGGTTTAGCGGCAGTTAAGGGCGAAGGTGCTCCTGTTTCGTACGATGTTATGACACAGGGTTTCACGTCTCGCTTCCAACACCTTGATTATGCACTAGGTACTATCATCACTCGCAATATGATTGACGATGATGTGTATGACGTAGTTGGTAAGATGCGTGTTGAAAACTTAGCTGAAAGTATGCGTATCACTAAGGAAATCGTCGGTGCAAACATCTTGAACCGTGCGTTTAACTCTGACTATACTGGCGGTGATGCTTTAGAGCTTTGCTCTGCATTGCACGTTAATGTAGCAGGTGGTACTTATCAAAACGAACTTTCGACTCCTGCTGATTTATCAGAAGCGTCGTTAGAGCAAGCTTGTATTGATATCAGTAAGTGGACTAATGATCGCGGTCTTCAGATTAAGGCAATGGCTCAGGATTTAATTATCCCGTCTGATCTTATGTTTGAAGCTGAGCGCATCATTAACTCTTCTGGTCGTGTTGGTACTTCTGACAATGATAAGAACGCAATCATGGGTAAGTTTAACATCAAAGTTAATCATTACCTGACTGATACAGCTGCGTTCTTCCTGAAGACTAACGTGAAGCATGGTTTGATCCACTTCGAGCGTCGTTCTGATGATTTCACTATGGATAATGACTTCGATACTGATAACGCTAAGTATAAAGCTACTGGTCGTTACAGCTTCGGTTGGGCAGATCCTAAAGGAATCTACGGTTCGCCAGGTGCGTAAGTAGTTAAGTGATGGGGGAGGAATCCCCCTGATCTTTTTAAATCTTTAAACATAGATCGCTGAAAAATGCGAGTTGACGTGAGGCCACTCACGGGAGTAATAAAATGGCAGCAAATGAATCGAGTAGATATACACATCATTCGAATGTTAAAATCGGTACAGTTAATGGTGGTGGTGAATTACACATAGCTGGTGTACAAATGACAGCTACCTCTGCTGAATTAAACAACGCGGCTGATGTTTCAGCACGGGTACAGGAACTCACAGCAACAGGTACAGTAACTGCTGGTGTTCAATCCGTAGAACTGAATCACGCTACGGTTGCAGCTGATGCAACTATCGCTGACTCAACAAACCATCAAGGTTTACTGATTGTTAAAGATACAAGTGCTTCTGGTACAGCAGCACATACCTTAACTTTAACAGCTGGTACATTCGATGGTACTAACAACAAAGCAACATTGAATGCTCCTGATGAAGCATTAATTGTTTATATTGATTCAGCTGGTAATGGAACTATCGTTGAGAATGTAGGCACTGTTGCTCTGTCGGCAGTATAGGAAGTTAAATGAAATGTAGTTGTGGTGAACGCTACGACTTGTTGCAGACAAGGCTCGTGGTAGATACGATTGAAAAAGAGTACTATTGCTTGCCTTGTTCTCAACGAATGATGTTAAAGAAAGATAAGTACGGTAACTACACTGAGACTGTGTACGACGGTACTGTACCTACGATTACAAAGTGGCGGATATGAAACACTACGTCTGTAAAGAATTAAATAAATTATCGAAGCTTGACCCTCGGTATAAACCCACTGTATGGGAGCGTTTTAAGAAATGGCTGCGAGAATTTTAGATGCAGCAACTGCGACTGGTGCTGGGAATGACTGGCAAGTACGTGCAGGGGCAAGTGAGCATACTATTCAAGGTGTCTGTACAGGTAGTCCAACTGCTGTGACAACCGAGTTCGAAGGCTCTTTAGATGGTGTAACTTGGTATCAATTAGCCGAGCATAGTTGGACAACTAACGAGATAGCAGCTCAGGCAGCTTTATTCCACGTCAGCACTAAGTTAATAACCTATACAAGAATAAACCTAAGTGTATTGACTGGTGGTACAACTCCTACAGTTACTTGTCTGTACGAATGGAAGGACTAGGAAAACGTAATGTCTGATAATTCTAAAGTATATTCAGGTAATACATCAGGAGGTACTTCTCCTATCGATGGAAGTCATGTTCCTCTTAATGCTGATCCTTACGCTAACGCAATCATTACTATCGAATCTGAACATGCCCACATCCATGAAGGCGAGGGGTTTCAGATATCAGGAGAAGCAGCAGCGATAGGTGCAGGTGCATCTGCGTATTTTCTAATCGATCCTATTTTACCTGTTCATTGGAGAGATTACCGTTTCATTGCTGATGGTGCTCCTGTAGATATTGAGTTATTCGAAAACCCTACTGTAACTGATAACGGTACAGCAATTACTTCTTATAACCGAAATAGATTATCTTCACATACAGCTCAGGTAGTTGTGTACTCCGGACCTACAGTTACAGACGATGGCACTAGACTGTACATAACCCGTATAGTAGGTACAGGAACCGGAGCTAATGCTAAAGGAGAAGTCGAAGGGCTTCCTTTGGAATGGGTTGTTGATAACGGGAATACTTATTTAATGAAACTTACAAACAATGATACTAGCGATGTCAGTATTATTTATAATTTCTTTTGGTACGAATTAGACTTATAGGAAAACAACATGGCCGATACAGTAGACGTACAGTACATCTTTAAAGGTACTCGTAGAATAAAGGTTAAACTAACAGGTATCTCTGATGGTACTGGTGAAACAGGTGTTATTAAAGTCAATATCTCTGACTTAATCGGACCGAATGGCTCGGCTCCAACTAAAACGGTTGTGGAAAGTATTGAAGCGAATGTTCAAGGCTTTACATCAGTTAAGTTGTACTGGGACCACACCGCCGATGATGAGATTGCTGTCCTCGGTACAGGGTTCTCGTACTTCGATTGGACTGATGTAGGTGGGTTTACAGACCCAGCAAGCGCAGGTGGTACAGGTGATATTGAGTTAACATCAACTGGTGCTTCTGCAACAGCTACTTATGACATTGTTGTAACAGCGCGTCTGAAAGACTAATGGCTACACCTGCTAATGTAGATATCTCTGGATGGACGGTTCAAGGATCTTCTCCTTTCTTAGATGGTAATTACCCTGCATCTGGTAGGTTAGGTATTACCAGTGTGACAGGGACTATTAGTGCTGATCAATCAATCACTATTAATGGTGCAGGTTTCAGTACAGGACCGGCTAATCACACGATGGAGAACTTCAGTGGCGGTGTAGACGGTAACGACATCACAACAGGTAATACTGTGTTTGATGAAGTATTCGCATCCAGTGTCCCTACCTTTAATTCTGATGCTCGTAGTTCTGGTTTATCAGCTGATACTTACAAAGCTGGTGCTGTTCAGTGGGAAGCAGCGGTAATGAAGTTCATCCCAGGTGTCGAATTCGATGAATGGTTTTCTTCTTACGCAAGAAAAACACCGTCAGGTAAAACGTTACCTCACGCTGCTGCACAAGATGGGTTACAGTCTTCTTCTGGTACTGGATTCTATAACGGCTCTGATGACAAATACGTTTGGTTCTTTGATGCCACGTACAGTAATGATGTGTGTATGCCAACCAGAGCTGGATGGGGTGAACATCACGTAGCAGGTAATACTTTAGGTGTGAACGAAGCTACGCGAGTGTATGATTCTGGTGGTGGTAGTGAAAGTTCTGAGCCTGATTGGTGGAATAAAAACTTCCAGAATAACTGGTACAGGTTCACAGGCTGGTTCCAAGCTGGTGATGTCCCACAGACAGATCCAGGTAAGTTCTACTTCAATATCTGTAATGCACAAGACACATTATGGGAATACACAGAGAACGGTAAACCTATCTTTGCTGGTGGTGCTTCACCGTACACTATGGAAGAAGCATGGTTCCCTGGATGGATGAGAGAAAGAACCCTGGCTGAAGGTCATGGCGATGTTCAAGTCCTGTACGATGATTGTTACTTCGCATGGGGTGCTAATTCAGCTGCTCGTGTAGAGATAGGAAATGCCAGTACTTATGCTACCTGTACAGACTTAGCTATCTGTCCTTCTACATCATGGGCTGATGGCGCTATTGCAGTTACATTGCCAGATGGACCTTTAAGTTACGTATCTGATTTATGGCTGTACGTAACCCGTGAAAATAATACTGACCGAGTGAGTTATAAAATAGTATAATGGCTATACAAGTAAACTTAGGTGCAGGCGCTAATACTGTCACAGGTAACTGGAACTATTCTAATACCGCGACCAGTACAGGTACATTAGTAGCTGATCTGATTGATGATACTGGAAGTGCGACAGGTCGTTCTCTAACACTAGATTCTGCTTTTGTCGGTGCGTCCGGTACAGATGCTACAGCAACCTCTGGTGCGGGTGGCTTACCTCAAGAGTTCTTTGATTATTACTGGTACGATAATCTTGATACTGGAAGTCTAACGGTATCCGCGACTAACGGTGAAGCTTACACTTTAATTATCTCTGGTCATCAGGGGGCTACCGCTGCTAGAGATACTAACTTTTCAGCCAGTAACGGTACTCCTTCTCCAGCATTTTATGATAACTCAGGGACTGCTACACCTACAGCTCCTGTTACTATTACAGGTACGGTAATTGGCAGTGGTGTAACTATTACGCAAGCGTTGGTTTCCTCATTCGCTTATATTAACGGTTTCACTATCGAGTTCGCTGCTGGTACATCTATCTCAGCAATTACTGATCCGGTCACAGACGCAAGTACAGGTAATACATTCAGTGTCTCAGGTTTTGGGTCAGATATCACATCTATTACTCTGAAAGATGATGTGGCAACGACCCATACTACAACTGGTACTATTCAATCAGGTACAGGCGACGGTCCTTATACTTGGGGTATGCCTCATGTTGCTGCGTACAGTGCTGACACACTAGGTACTCCGTTTGATTCAGCGTACTGGGGTCATACAGCAGAAGTTGGTGACGGTACTGATACAGGTGCTATCACAATCGTTGTGAATGAGAAGTCAGGGTGGACTTCTGTGGATGTAAGTGCCACTCCTAGTGCTTTAGAAGGTTCAGTATTCTTCGGTTGGACAGGTGCTCCAATCCAGTACGATCAGGTGTATTACCCAACCGCTAATAATACATCTGTTGATGCTGATGGTATTCTTACGACTGATCAGTTAACTGGTAGTATCAGTATGGTTTACTTTGATCAGGGTGATAGTAAATGGAAACCTTTCAGTATTATCATCAGTACAGTTACAGGTACTGTCGGTCTTGGTGCAGTTATCAAAGGACGCAGAGGCAGGCGTAAGTGAGTCGTGCTGACTACTTAAAACTCGGTGACTGGAGTGCCTTGTGCGATGTATGTGGACAAAAGTACAAAGCATCTGAATTAAAACGTAGATGGGATGGCTTGTACGTCTGTACAAAGGACTTTGAAGTTCGTCATCCTAGTGACTTCTTCAGGATGCCTACAGAAGATACGTCAGTCCCTTGGGCTAGACTAGATGATGCAGGGGACGCTAACGACTCTGTTGGTGATACTGATACTACTCTAACAGTTGATACAGACACAACAGTTCAATATTACAGTACTGCTCTGACAGCTAACAGAACAATTACGCTGGATACAACAGGCGCAAGAGACGGCTCTCAGTTCATTATTTATAGAACTGATGGTGCAGCCTTCACATTAGACGTTGGTGGGTTACAGACAATCCCAGTGAGTACAGACGCTGTTGTTACAGTTCAATTCAATGGTACTGCTTGGGTACTTAAAGATTACACGATTACGGAGATATAATGGCTACAAGTAATTCCACAGACTTCACATTAAACCGTAATGAAATTATTAACGCTGCGTTCAGGACTATCGGTGTAGGTGTGCGTGGTGAGGCACTTTCAGCTGAAGAAATAGCAGACGGCTCTGAAGCATTGAATCTTATTCTTAAAGAGTTAGATGCCGAGGGCTTACCGCTCTGGCGCAGAGATAAGCTATCTTTAACCTTAGTTGCTTCGCAAGCAGTTTATACAATCGGTCCATCAGGTGCAGATGTAACAGCGCCTCGTCCTTTACGTGTATTAGAGGCGAACAGACTTGGTAGTTCAGATAACTCAGCACCAATTGAAGTACTGTCTCTGAATGAGTGGTCTTTGCTTCCGAACAGAGCAACTGCCTCTGCTGGTGCGCCTGTGAATGCGTATTTTGATCCAACTACTTCATCAGCTACCCTGAACATCTGGCCTATGCCGGATGCAACCTCTGCTGCTGCGTATACGGTTGAGTTCTGGGTGCATTCACCGATTGAGGATATGGATTCCAGTACAGATAATGTGGATTGTCCTCCTGAGTGGTTACGTGCTATTAAGTACATGTTAGCTTACGACTTAGCTGATGAGTACAGTATCCCTGATAATATGTATTACAGAATCAGGAAGAAAGCAGAGCAAGCAACAGAAAAAGTTCTTTCATGGGATGTAGAAGATACAAGCTTTTACTTCCAACCTTATAACGAGGGCTGCTAATGGCTGTTGTACATTTAGAGCAACCTAAGTTCAAAGGGTATGTTCAAGGGACTAATACACCTCTTGAGGGTGGTAAGGTCTATATTTATGACGCAGGTACATCAGATTTAGCGACTGTGTATACATCACAGGATGCTGGTACAGAGCATACTAATCCTGTCATCCTTGATGCTAACGGAGAGGCCGAGATATGGTACAACTCAAATGTTAAGGTTGTGGTTAAAGATTCGGACGATGTTCAGCAATACAGTTTCGATAATATCGTTTCAACGATTGAACCAACTGTATCAGGTGTTTATAACCTGGTGCAAACAGGTGGATTTGAGACAGATTCTAATTCTGACGGAGAACCTGATAATTGGACTCTTGCTGCTGACACGAGTGGGACTATCGCTATCGATGCTACCGTTGGTAATCATGCTAATGGCTCTAACTCACTTAAGTTCACTTCTGGAGGGTTTGGTGGTGGATCAGCAACAACAACGCCGTACTCAGAAGTAACTGCTGGTGATGATGTTCAGGTTATCTTCAGACTGAAGTCTTCTATAGCGACTGTTAAGAATATCGTGACTGTTCTGTGGTATCAGAACGATGCTGGTTTAGCGTCCAGTACAGCCAGTACAGCTGTTTATACAGATACAGCAACTAACCCTACATCGTGGACATACAAGTCCTTCTCTGCGTCTGTCCCTGCTGATGCGTTCTACGCTAAGATTAAACTAGAAGGTGTAGAGAGTTCAGGTACAACTATTACAACTGGTGCTAATACACATTACGATGATGTTCGTCTGTATCAAGGGCCAGTAATCTTTCCTAATGTTGAAGGGCCAGTAACAGCTTCAGAAACTGAACTGAATATCTTAGATGGTGCTACTTTATCGACAGCAGAGATTAACATCTTAGATGGTGTGACTGCTACGTTTGATGAATTGAACTATGCTGATACTCCAAATACAGCCACTAAATTCTGTTTATTAGATAGTAATGCTGAAGTTGCCGCTGATCAGATGTTAGCAGGGAGTATTGTACAAGTTCAGTCTGTTAACAACCTAACCGAAATTACAGGTAGTACAGCAATACCTGCGGATAATACAATCCCTCAAATAACTGAAGGGATTGAAGCAGTAACATTAGATTTCACACCGGTATTTTCAGATTCTATTTTAAACATCGAGTGTAGTTGTCCTTCAATCATTACGACACCGACGTATGCAGTAATCGCACTATTTGCTGATGGCGCAGCAGACGCTATTGCAGCTGAGCTATCTGATGTATCAACATATAACTACAAGTCATTATACCACAGAATGGTATCAGGTGGAACTAGCACAATCACATTTGATGTACGGTTCGGTCCAGCTGTATCTAATTCAATTACAATTAATGGTGATGCTATATTGGGCGGTGTAACATCTAGCTCAATCACCATAACAGAAGTAAAAGTGTAATGAAAATACCGTTTCTTAATCAAACAGGTGGTTCTCGTGCTCGTGATCAAGATTACCAGCTCACTCAGAACTGGTACGTTGAGGTATCTCAGACAGGTAAGAGTCAGATTGTCCTGTACCCAACTCCAGGGTTGACTGTATTCGGTAACTTAGGTGCTGGTCCTATCCGTGGTTCAATCGTCTTTAATGACTTCCTGTACGTTGTAGCCGGCTCAACCGTCTATCAAGTAAACAACGCTGGTGGCGCAACAGCTTTAACTGGTACATTAAACACCACAGGTGGTCGCGTCAGCCTAGCACATAACGGTCAACGTATTCTTATCGCTGATGGTACGAATGGGTATTTCTGCACCAGTACCGCAGTTACAACTATCACTGATGCTGACTACCCTGATACAGCTTCTCAGTGTGTGTTCTTTGACTCGTACTTTATTGTTAATGATCCAACTAACATAGGTCGATTCTACATCTCTGACTCGTACGCTACTGATGCAGCTAATTCATTCAGTGCAACATCATTCGCTACAGCTGAACGTGATCCTGATGGTTTAGTATCAATCGTAGCTAATAACAGAGAGTTATGGTTCATTGGTGAGGAAACAGCTGAGGTATGGTACAACTCAGGTGCTCTGACAGTACCATTCGAGCCGGTACAGAATGCTTTCTCTCAATGGGGATGTGCCGCTGAGTACTCAACAGCTGAGGCAGACGGCTCTGTGTTCTGGCTAAGCAAGAATAAGCAAGGCCAAGGACAGGTAATACAGACTAAAGGATACAATCCTACAATTATTTCAACAGATGCTATCGCAACTAAGATAGCTGAAATGAGTGTGATTAATGATGCGTTTGGATACACTTATCAGGCATTTCGTCACACGTTCTATGTTCTAACCTTTCCGACAGAAGCAGTCACTTTAGTTTATGATATAGCCACACAAGCATGGCATGAATGGGTATCTAAAGACATCGGTAGGCACAGAGGCAACTCCCATTCATTCTTTAACGGCGAACATATTATAGGGGATTACACCGATGGTAAGCTATATAAGCTTGATTACGATGTTTACACTGATAATGGGGATGTTATCACGAGGAAGAGGCGATCTCCACATCTACATACCGACGATAAATATGCTTTCCACCGCTCTTTAAGGATTGACTTCAAAGAAGGTGTGGGTAATGGCTCTGAGACAGACCCTCAAGCAATGCTTAGGTTCTCAGACGACGGAGGACACACGTGGAGCAACGAACGCTGGCGTAGTATAGGTGCAGTAGGGGAATACAAGAATAAGGTGATATGGCGTAAACTAGGGCGTTCTGATGACCGTGTGTACGAGTTAACTATCACAGACGGTGTGTTTGCTGTAGTTTTAGACGGTTACGCTGATATAGATACCTCTGGAGCTGAGAATGTCACATAGAACACCGATACACCCTGTTTCAGAGGTAACACCTGAATGGCTTAAGCAAGTATCTCAGTTCAGTTTAGATGTCAGACAGATTGAGGTGGATATAGACGTAACGTCTGTCCCAGCTAATACAACCTCTGAACAAGATATTACAGTTACAGGTGTAAAGGCAGAGGATACCGTTATCTCTGTTAATAAACCCTCTCACAGCACAGGCTTAGGTATCGTAGGATACAGAGTATCAGCAGATGATACAATCTCAATCACTTACATGAACGCAACAGGTTCTGCTATAGACCCTGCCTCAGAAGAATACATTGTACTTTTATTAAAGAATAGGATTTGAAATGGCTAATTTTATCAGTTCCTTATGGGATGATTTAACAGGGAAAACAGCTGCTGAAGAGGCTAGTGCTGGTATGCAGCAAGGAACAGCAGCTGCTACCGCTTTAGGCGAGAAAGGTCTTGCTCTTCAGCAAGAAGCCCTAGATTGGACTAAAGAGCAATGGGAGCAACAACAAGCTCAGATAGCTCCATTCCAAGCGGCTGGCTTAGAGGCCCTTTCTCGTTACCAAGCCATTCAAGCTGACCCAACAGCGTTAGCTGAAGACCCTACCATGCAATATCTACAGAGGGTAGGTCAAGAGCAGGTTGAATCCTCTGCGGCTGCTCGTGGTACTCAGTTGTCAGGGCGTACCTTAGAAGCCTTGAGTGAACGAGGTACAAGTATTGCTGCTCAGTACAGAGGGCAGGTGTTAGGTGAATTATCTAATCTGATGGCTATGGGTACAGGTACAGGACTGCAAGCCACAGCTGGCGCTACAGGTGCTGTTGGTGCAGCTACCGGTCAGGTTGCTAAAGGGTACGGTTCTTTAGCCGACCTTGCACAACAAAGTGGTATGACTCAAGCAGCTAATATCATGGGTGCTTACGGAGGTATGTCTAGCTTATTAAGTGGTGGTTTAATGGCTGGCGCTACGTATTTCGGAGGTAAAAAGTAATGGCTGTTGATATCTCACAAACATTAGCAATGATTGCAGGAACACCTGGAAAGACAGTCGGTCAAGGGTTATCTAAAGCTGCTCAGTTGTACAGTCAGAAAGAGGCGCAGGCTGCTGCTGTTGATGTAGCTACCCAAAAGAATAAGATTGAACTGGCTAAGTTTAAAAAGACAACAATGCAAGATTACAGCTTCGCAATGGCTAAAGCTATGCGCGATAACCCGACAGAGGGTAAGCAGCGCGATATTGCATTAGCTGATGTTACTAAACAACACATGCCTAACCTTACATTAGCTGGTATCCCAGAAGAGGCACGGGCAGGATTATCAGCCGGTGATTATGACTCTGAAGAGCAATTCACTAATATAGCAATGACTAATAAGAACTACGCTACTTTACTTGCCCCACAAGATAAAGGTTATTCTGCAATGGTAGAGGTTCCTGGCGCACCTGAAGGTACTCTTGGTCAAGTCAATAATAAAACAGGTGAGTGGGAAGTTAAAGTTAAACCGAATTCTCCGCTAGTTTCTATTAGCAATGAAAAAGAAGCAGCTAAGTACGCTTATAAAAAGCTCGATGCTGCTGAAACTGTTAGAGGATTAGCGCAGAAAAAGATAGAGACTCTTGGTTTTATTGATCAACAAATGGCAGGGATAAAAACAGGTTCATTAACAGAGGTGAAAATGGCTGTTGGTAAACTCGCAGAATCCTTTGGAGCGACTATGCCTGACACGTCTAACCTAGAAGCAGCGAATGCTGGAATGGGTGACTTAACGATGAGTGTTTTAGCTGAATTCAAAGGTGCAATCTCAGATGGAGAACGTAAATTTTCAAGGGAACTGATGCCTAAGTTAACACAAACAGCAGAGGGTCGTGCTCAAATATCCAGCTTTATACGTGCTGGCTCTGAAAGGGCAATAGAGCACCACCGACAGATGGATGCTTACATTGCTGAGAATGGAACATTGCACGCTAAAGGCGGGAAAGATTCGTTCTTTAAACAATGGGACGAGTACCAGAAAGCGAATCCTTTATTCTCAAAGGAACGTCAAAAAGAGTTATCAGTAATCGCAGATTCAACACGCACAGGTAGAGATGAATCCGGTAAAAGAGTTTACTTATTATCGAACGGTAAAACTGTTTATTCAGACGGCTCGGAGTACAAAGAGTAATGAGCATCACATGGGATAAAGGTGTTGTTGAGAAAAAGGGTGTTGTCTGGGATGATGCTGCTCCAGAGTCTGTTGATTTATCTATTCACGAGCCAGAAGTAGAAACTGATAAAATAGCAGACTTCAAGAAAATGATCCGTGCATCAGACCCTTTGGTTCGAGCAATGAAAACCTCAGAAGAGCAGGAGATTGCTTTCGGTAAAGGTATGTCCTCTGTGTACGCAGGGTTGAAGCAGCTTTATTTAGAGAACTTTGGTGATCCAGAAACTTTAAAAATGTTTAATGAAAAGATTAAACGTGAAGATGAGATTTACAATAATTCAGATTTACCTGATTCTTGGAGTAATAAAATCTCTTTATTCTTAGGAGAGGCTACACCTTACATGGCAGTTGGTACATTAGCCCCGACTGTGGCAGGTACAGGGACAGGTGGTGTTCTGATGCGTACAGCGGCTTCATCGGCTGCTGGTGGAGCTACATCTGGGGCTATGTTTGTAAATGACGGTGAATCAAGATTGTCTAATCTGTACAAAGGTATGGCGATGGGGGCATTCGGTCAGGGTGTTGTTGATGCTTTTACTCGACTACCTAGATTTGTGGCTACACGGTACTTATCCGCTGCTCAAAAGACAGAAGCGTACAAAGAAGCTGATAACCTAATAAAACACGTAAAAGATAACACAGGTATAGATGTTAATTTAGACTTATACCAAATGTCTTTAACTCCATCAGCGCAATCGGCGATGATTGCTGAGGCTAGATCCCCTGCTGGTGCAGACTTTCTGTCTCAACGGGCGATGTCGTCTGTTAATAAAGTACGTACAGTTTACTTTAAAACACTGGCAAAGTACGCTAATGTTAAAACTAAGAGTAAATCATTAGTTGCTAATGTACACAACGCCTTTGATGGTTACGTAGAAACCCTTAAGACTAATCGGAATAATAACTGGCAGAAAATATTTAACGACTTGCCTGATGCTGCAAAGAAAAGTAAGGTGCTTGATCACTTCAATACCAAGAACACAATAGATGATATCATTCTTGATTTAGAGAAACCCCTTGCCCCTCCTGAATATAAATCACTACTCGGCAAGATGTTAAAGCTAAAAGAAGGACTTGGGTCTCAAGGGAAACTATCAGTTGAAGAGTTGCAGTATGTAATGGAGAAGTACGGTAAACTCGCATCTCCTAAAAATATACCTACCAGCTTACAAGGGCAAGAGTCTGTTAAGATGTACGGTCGTGTGTTCGGTGCATTAAAAGATGATCTGGATTCATTTGCTGATGATAAGGCTCTCGGTGCTATCGGACAAACGCTGAAAACAGCTCGTGACAGGTATCGTGTTGATTCAGGCATCATTGATGAAGCTAAGCTGTCAACTCTTGGTAAAATGCTTGGAAAACCTGTACAAGAGTTAAATGTTGAAACTGTATCTAATAAAATAGCTAGTTTATCGGGTGATGAATTAAAGTTCGCCCATAAGATATTCAATAGTATTGACACTCAAGTTATGAAAGATGTAGCTGGTCATACAATGAAAAAAGCATGGAACGGGGCGGTCATCGATTACTCACCAGCTGGTATGCCTAATATCAACCTAACTAAGTTCATCAAAGACCTCCCTAGCGAAGAAAAACTAGGTATTTTACTTAATAATCCAGGTGCTAGACAAGATATTATTAAAACTGTTAAGCTTGTAGATCGAGTCTCTAAATCATTATCAGTTAATGCTAAGAATCCAGTCGAGGGTATTCAAAACATAGCTGGTATCGCAGGCTCTGGTGATACGACCTTTATTAATATCTTTTTAGCAAAGACATTCGGCCCTAAGTTATTCAGGTCTTTGGCAACAAATGAAGGACGTGCTGCTTTACAGACAGTACTAACATCTCAGAATAAACCTGTGGTGGCAGCAGCTATGGCTGTATTAGCTGAACAGAACGATGATTTCATACCCGTAAAAGAGCAGGAGCAGCAGGATGCAAAATAAAGGATCAGGTAAAGGATCGAACGAAGACCTAAAGAAAGCCTTAGAGGAAGTTCTTGACGCAAGAGCACCTGTGGATAAAGAGACTCATATCAAACATCATAAGTTCATTGATGTACTGATTGAAGAGTGGGAGAAGAAGAAAGAGCGTAACGAGAAGATCAAGACTCAGGTTATGGGCTGGGGCGTTATATTATTACTAGGTGCTATCGGTAAAGCTGTGTACCATTACTTTGTTAATCATGGAGGCTGATCGTGCCTAATCCTTTCCAGTACCCTGTCTTTACAGCTCGTCATCCTACGACAAACGTACCCCTTGAAGGTGGTAAGGTTTACTTCTACGATGCAGGTACAACTGATCTAAAAGATACTTACTCAGACAGTACATTACAGACAGCTAATACTAACCCTGTTCAATTAGATGCTAACGGTGAAGCGGATATCTACCTCTCTGGTTCGTACAAGGTTAAGCTAGATCAAGCTGATGATACGCAAGTGTGGGTGTACGATAACATCACTGCGATTGAGGAGCTGTCTGAGTGGACTATCTTAGGGGCAGCTACGTATGTATCAGCTACCTCTTTTACTGTGTCTGGTGATCAGACATCGGTACTGCATCCAGGTAGACGTGTAAAACTCGCTGATTCAAGTACCTTGTACGGTACTATTACAGCGTCTGTGTACGGTGTAGTTACTACTGTCACGGTTGTTCTTGATTCAGGTTCTGTGACTAACTCACTTACTTCTTGTAATTACGGTATTATATCAACTGATAATACTTCAATCGGTTTCTTACAGACAGGTACTGGAGCTAAAGGTCGTTCTTTAAATGATAAGTTATGTGATGTTGTTTCAGTTAAAGATTTCGGGGCGACAGGAGATGGCTCGACTGATGATACAAATGCTATCCAAGTAGGAATAGATGCTATTGCTGAGGTAGATGGTGCTTATTTATATTTTCCCGTAGGTGATTATCTTATAACATCTACCCTGACACTCAGGTCTAATTTGTGGTTAGATGGAGCAGGTGAAGGGACGTTTATGGATTTCACTACAGCAACGGCGTATGATAATTTATTCGAATTCAATGCTGCTCAAATAGATGATGTCCGTATATCTAATATGAGAATACGAGGACAATCTGATGATTCGGATGTAGCTAAATTGTCGGAGGGATGTGCTGTGTGTTTAACATCCTCTTCAAGAATGGAAAGATTTAAAGCCTTTAACTTAAGAATCGAACGCTTCCATCAAGGTATCCGTATTAATCAAACAGCCGGATTTGCTGAGTCACCTGATATCTCACATTGTTGGTTCGACGAGATAGCGTACTCTTGTATAGACTTAAGGAATTGTAAATCACCTACTGTATCCCATAATACTTTTGATCTGAACAGGACAGGTGTTGGTAACGCAGTAGATACTATTGTAGGTGTATGGGCAGCGGCAGGAGAGACGGGAGAAGTCAATAATACAATGGTACGAGTTATTGATAACACTGTATGGGAAGGCTCTGGAGAGAGTATTAACATACAGGCATCCACAGCTACTATTACAGGAAATACTGTCGATAATGCTGGTCCTGATGCTATTATGTTTGAGCCAGTTGTACAAACAGCTCCTACTTTAGATGAGTCGAGACACGTATCTGTCATCTCTGGGAACGTAGTGACTAACTACGGGGATCGGGGGATAACTGTACGTAATGATCCTGCGAACAATACAAGGGCTGGTACACATGTTGTAATAACTAATAATGTAGTAGAAACTGGTACTCAGGGTATGCGTATCGGTTGGGGTACTGCAACCACATCAGGGCCAGCTAATATCCTTATTGCTAATAATTTAATATCCGATGCTACCGGAGCGAGTATTGTATTACAAGATGCCTCTGGGGTCACTCTTAGCGGCAATATGCTGACTGATTCAGGTGCTCAAGGCATGAATATTATAGATAGCGATAATATCTCTATAACAGGTGGATTCGTTAAAGGGTCAGGTGCTACCTCGGATGGTATCGTTCTTGATGGTACAGATAATGTGGTGATGACGGGTGTTCTTATTGCTAATACAGGGAGGTATGGTATAGAAGTATCGAATTCATCTGATAATGTTAATGTATCTTATAACGTGTTTGAAGATGATCAAGGTACGCCCACTATGGATAGTGGTGTTCATGTTACATCAGGTACTAATATTTATCAACAAGGTAATACTGTTAATGGAAATACAGGAGTCGCTATCTCAGGTGTTATTATCCCTACTTTAGCGAATGACGCTACCCCTAGCGTAAAGAACGGCTCTGTATTTTTAACAGGTGGAACAACTACAGTGACCGATTTTGATGATGGATTTACTGGACAACAGATAATTATCTTATCAGAACATAGTATCACTATAACAGACGGTACGAATATATTCCTTAACGGATCTGCTAATTTCGTTATGGCAAGCTCAGATAGCTTAACTTTACTACAAAAAGCAGACGGTAAGTGGTACGAAGTATCTAGGAGTGTGAATTAATGGGCATTGTATCAATACTTCCAAGTTTAGTATCATTAGGGTCTGAGGTGTAAAATGAATTTACTAAGTTTAATCGGAAATATCTTTCAGCCAGCAGCTGATCTAATTGATAATCTCCACACCTCTGAAGAAGAAAGACTTCAGGTTAAGATGAAGATGTTCGAAGCTCAAATGGAAGCTGCACAGCAAGCCCAGAAGTACGAGTCAGAATTACTTAAAGCTAAAGCTGAAATAATCACGGCAGAGGCTAAAGGTGATTCGTGGATTCAGAGGAACTGGCGACCAGTTACCATGCTGACATTCCTTGTGCTTGTTGTGCTGGATGCTCTGGGTGTCCTACCTAACCCATTAGCACAGGAAGCGTGGACATTACTTCAGCTTGGATTAGGCGGGTACGTGGTAGGACGTTCAGTAGAAAAAGTTACGCCAATGGTAACTAAAGTAATGAGAAAAGACTAACACCAATCGGTCATTACATTGTATTTCCTAGCTTTCTTTCTGTTCGCTGAAGTGTATAACAACTGTAGATTGTACTCACAATGTAGTCCACAAACTAAAGGGTGATTAAGTGGTATAGTGTGATCAACTTCTACCCCCTCCTTCGTCCTCTCCCCTTCCATGATTGCACCTTCATAAAATAACCTGATATACCCGTCGTTCGCCCACGCAGGAGATGCGTTTAGTTTATCTGCACGTACTTTTGCTGCGTATATTAACTCATCACACCTATTGTTCTTATACCATTCTTTTCTATATACCCTCAAGTTTTCTTTATTTTGTCTCTTATAGTCCTTGCTTTTCTCTAAACATTTTCTCTTATTGTTGTGATAATACTCACGACCCTTTTCGTTTAACTCTTCCTTGTGTGTGGCCTTGTATACCTTATTTAACTGTTTCGTACAATCCTTACAATAAGTGTGACACCCATCTGATGCTGATTTTTGATTATGGAATTCATCAAAACCTTTTGTTTCATTGCATATTTTACATGTTTTCATATTTTCTCCTAAAAACCCTCCGAAGAGGGCTTATGGGAAGAGGACGACTAGCTACACCTCAAACGTCTGTGGGAACTCAGAATCAATCTTAGCCTTTTGTTTAGCATCCTCTAGTGAAGAGCAGCCACATACCGAAACATATCGCCAATATAGATCAGTATAGTATGGATCATCCCTTATCCATTCCTTTTTCCGTAATTCAAATGGAAATTTATCAGATACTTTTACATCATTTTCCAGTGTAATGCTAGGAAAATACACAACCTTATAAGTATCAGCAGCCTCAAACTCTGCTTTAGCTTCGGCTAACTTCTCTTCTTGCTCTCTGAACTCTTCTGCTGTTAATTTCTCTGCCATCTCGAACTCCTGCTTAAAGCTATTATTTAATACGTTTGTTTGACCTACATCGTCATAATAAATAACGACATCTTCACCATCTGTTACACTCACTGATACCGGTTTCCAATTAGTCATCTCCGCCTCTATCTGGTTTAATAAAAGAAATCTTTACGTTCTAATCCAATCAAAGTCCTCATATCAATATGAAGGAACTGCTTTTCTACATTCAGTCCAACGCTCCAACCTAACTCCCTTGCTAGATGATGTAACTCTCCCCTCGCTGTTCCGTCCATCCCTCTGATACTTATATCAGCTGCTAACGTCCCTATCCCTCCCCTCTCCTTGTTCTCTGTAAGATGTAGACTCCTAGGGTGTCCTCCTACAGCCTCGTTATGAGCAGGGGAGCGACAGCAAGATGTTATAGTCATTGACTTCCCCCATCTGAATCTTAATCGAGAGAGTTCCTGGAGGAACCCTGTATGGAACCGCATTGTACCTCCTCCTTTACATTTAAGTTCTTTAGCGGAAAAATGAGGAATTACCTCAAAGTCATCTGGAACCATGTAAATTGCACCCATCATTTTCTCCCGTGATTTTCGTGAAAACCGTATCTCTTTTCTGCAAGTTTACGCTCAAAACATGCCTCTTCAAAATCATCAAAACGTCCTATATACTTTAATACATTATCAATACCTATAGAGACCTGCCATTTGTTGTGTCTTTTGTGCCAAGAGACTCCAACAACCCCTGATGTATTATTACTACGTAGTTGCGTATTACAACAATTGGTTTGGTTATCAACCACTCTCAAGTTAAATATACTGTTGTTTAACCTATCACCATCTATATGATCTATCTGATCTTTAGGCCAATTACCTGTGGTATATAACCACGCCAATCTATGAGCTTGATATTTTACACCATCTATTTTTATACGCCAATATCCGTTATTTTCTTTCCACCCCGCCTTTAGTTGTTTGCTTACACCGCTTCTTCTTTTCTTCCAATAAAAATCTCCAGTACTTACGTTATAATCTAACAACCCTTTAAGCGCATCCTGTGTTAAGCTCATTGCCCGCAACTCCCACCGTGTCCGGTTATATCGCAAATATCGTGCTCTTCAAAAACAGTACCTTTATGTTGCATTGCTTTCTCGTACGCTACAACTGTTAAAGGTTGACCGCCTCTTGAACCATCAGGATAACAAGTAAAACCTCTAAGGCGATGAGCGTACCGAAGTAGAGTTTCAGCATAATATTGTACTTTTGATTCGTTGTTTTCATTACTACCCCACTCAGGGAGATTGATAGTTGAACTAATAGCCATATCAACATAATCCTGTATATCAGCTTGGAATTTAATCCGACGTTCTGGGTCTTTAGCTAAACTCAAAGCTGTCTCTATTGTTTCAGGATCAACACCGTACTCTGTAATCAAATGTTCGGCTGTAGCATCCACCACATACTCATACTTCCACTTAGTACCTTCTACCAAATATCTCCGCTTGTAAGCAACAGCAAATAAAGGTTCAATACCTGTGGTTGTGCTTGCTAGGATACCGATGGAGCCGGTTGGCGCGATAGCACGGTAAGCAACTGGTTTCGATATAAATAGCCGCTCACAATGTTGATCAGCTGATTCTTTAGAGTAATCACGATACACAGAGAGCCACTTATGCAACTCAGGGGTTACTTCATACGTCAAACCTCGCTTCAGTAACCATTCATGTATACCCATCAGTCCTAAACCTAAACGTCTGTTCTTCTCACGAACATCGTGTACTTTCTGGTAAGGTAGTTCTGCACGTATAGTGCCGCAGACTAAGAATTCAGAGGCGATCTCTACAATTTTTTTAAACTCTTCTATATTTTCAATATTACCTAGGTTTACGGAACCAAGATTGCAAACATCAGAATCATCTTCTGATACAACTTCACAGCATGCATTCCTAAGCGTTTGATTTAATTGAGAAAAAAAGTTAAAGCTTAATCCTGGCTCTCCTGTGATCAGTGCTTGACGTACATTCTGTACATATAATTCAGGTATTTTTTTAATCACTAAATCTTCGCCTGATTTATAAATACTCTCAATCTCTTCTATACTTAACTGATAGACTTCTTCTAAGAAGTCATTATCATAATTTAAACTGATGTTAGTCATATCAAGAGGGGCTGGATAGTTGAAATCCACCTGCTTAGCATCCCACATTGTATAAGGCGTACCGTCCTCTTTTAACTGATCACCTATTTGCATACTATGCCAATCTTTAGCAGACAAAAACTGAGGGGCATCTTCATGCTGCCAGTTCAATGACGCATATATAGCAGAACGTCTAGATCCACCCTGCATGACATTACGGCCTATCTCATTCACAGTTTTCATCAAGGGTATAGGACCGCTAGATTGACCACCTGTCCTAGACAGTATATGGCCTTCTGGACGGAAAATACTATAGTCAATACCTATACCACCACCAGTCATTAAACAAGACATACTGCGTTGTGCCACAGCTGCCCATTCTTCGCGAGTATCCTCCTCTCCTTTTAAGAGGTAACAATTATTATAGAAACGTGCTGTACGACCAGCATAATACACGTACCGACCCCCTGGAAGGAACTTCATATCAGTAATAGCTTGAATTAGAAACTCCCTATTCTCCTCTGACATCAGCGGACGTTCTGTACCTCCATTTGTACCGCAAACTGAATCTACAATAGTAATAGCCCGTTGATACCATGTTTCGTTCTGTGTAAGAGCATACTTCTGGTAAAATATGTTCTTAGCAAAACTTGTCTTAAATGACTCTTTGTTCATCTGCTCTCCTTATTTAAACCTAATTAAAATACTAATTAAAAGCAATAATAATACTTAAAGTGATACTTAAAGCAATAACTAAACTTAACAAAAACGCTATAAATCCATGACTAAGGTGCTTCACTCTCATTCTCCCGTAAAAAGGTTTCGTACTGTTCAGCTTTACTGATATCTTGCTGAAGATCATCTTTTTTACCAGCTCTGAACCTGTATTTCAATGCGTTACCCTTTAGATAGCCGATGTACTCTTCTGGTGTCAGGATATTCTTAATTCCTTGGATAGCCTCTAAGTCAGGGAACAGCATGTAATGCTTAGGTGACTTGACTATGTCGTGAACCACGTCGTGTGTAGCTGGTTCCCATCGCGCCCACTCAACAGGGTTATCACACTGCCAACAAACATCGTTCTCTCCTCCATCCCACTTACACGTGCGGCACCTCTTTTCAATCATTTCAACCCCTCTTTCAGCTCAATCAGCTTATCTTCCAGCCGGTTCAAACTCTCCTGCCACTTGCGTATAACCACCTCCAGCCTCTCCTGATCCGATACAGCGTCCATTGCTTGATTCAGCTCGTTCTGGAACTGATGCAGCGCACGACGCTTCTCAGGGTCTTTGACGGAGTTAATGAAGTCTGATATCAGATGCTTGTATTTTATGTCTTGTTCAATGGTCATAGTATTTGTTTCCTTTGAAGGCTACGTACAGCAGACTCTTGAACTAATCGCTTAAAATCCAGCTCGTAAAACCATGCAACACGGCCTTTAAATGGAAGTCCTTTAACTTCACTTATAGAGTACGAAGTAGGCCAACCACCATGAGCTTTTTGAACTTCTCTGATAATTCCATACCCACCTATTTGAACCTCTACAATATCACCCGTCATGTACACAGGATCGTGCATTGGTTGCATACTTGCCCACTCTAGGTCAGTAGTTCCTTCTCTGTGCTGCTCAGTGCTTTTACCGAATTCACTCCAATCTATATTATCGAAATAATCCTCCCAGTACGCCTTTAAGTCAACTTCCTGTATATCTCTAATTTTATCTGCTATATGTTTATCTTTTTCACTCATAGTTTATTATTCCATCTTCCAGACTTCGTTAACTGCATCGGCACAAGTATCGGCCTGTCTTCAATCAAAGCCCCTACACCGATGATTGGCTTGTTATTCGTGTACCCTTTTGAGTAATTAAACGCTGGACTTGAAGTATCAATCAAACAACCTACTGTCATACTCCATCTAAGTACCTCTGTATCAGCGAAGTACTCAATACCAAAGGTCCCGTGATGATGTCCCTGGACTGAGTGATGAGAGTGCGTCTTAGCATTCGTCAGTGTATTCCTCGACATAGCGTGTACCATCAAGCAATGGTTGTACTTATCTACCTTGAAGTAATCCCTATCTGTCCATTTCCAACCTTTGATCTCGTACATATCATTATAAGACTTAATATGCTCTAAAGGTATCTCAGCCTGTTTCGCCTTCCTTGTACTCATCGAGCAATGATTACCTATTGAGACAGTCATTTCAGGGAACAGTTCATTCATCTGTTGTACAAATTTCTTAGCCCGTGTATGCTCCTCTTTAGCTGATAATGTCCCATATTCGATAGGGTGAAAAGAACTAGCGTGGTTATCGACAATATCACCAACTGACTTAGCTATCTCGATATCATAAGCGTCCTTAACAGCTGTAAGGAAAGATAATGTATCCTTATGGTGAAATGGTGCATGTGTATCTGAGATGAATAAACAATTCTTCATTTACTGCACTCCTGTACATCTCCAGTAACAACATCAAATATATCGTTAGAATCTACGAACTCTGTTTTATTCCAGAATAATCCTTTCACAACAACCTGTACGTACAGTCTTTCGAATTCATTTACCGTCTCTATGTACCACTTACCCGTGAATTCCTGTATTTCAAGGGCTCCCATCATGTACCTCTCCACATAATAAACTGTTTTCATAAAAGTCCTCTTCGCTTAAGTTCAGCCTTAACAGCTACGTTAAAATCTTTAACAGGCACGTTACGTTTCTCTAGCTGTACACTGATGTACAGAGAAGCACTCTGGACAGCTTGATCAGAGCTGTACTGACACCGCTTCAGCTTCTCGACCATATCAACGTAGTCTTCAGCCAGGTCGCGGTACATGTGTTCAGCTATTTGGATTACACGCGCATTCATTGATATGCTCATCTGTAACTATCACATTCAAATTGTCTGCATCGACCCAACGAGTAAAACACCACAGCTTTGTACCGACTTTATGTTTCCATTCAAAACATAAGAACTTTCTGGTTTCGTAGACTGCGATATCTTTTAGATTAAAACACTCGATATATAGGTAGTACTCATCATTGTATCTTGAAATCATCCACCGACCTGTGTAGTCAGTCCGATCATGATTATCCTGCACTAACGTTACATTCATTTTTCCATCCACGCACCAGCCTCGACTAACAGTTGTTTCAGTATCTCACCGTCCTCTCGTCTTGTCTGGTTCAGGTCAGACATCCACAAGGTTGCTTGGGTTTGCAAATCCATAAGAAAAAGTGCTGTATCGTTGATCTGATCTCTCATTCGGTCGTCCATTACAAGCTCTCTTTTAGTTCATTAATCAAATCTTTGTACTTCTGTTTAGTCCTTGCCCGCTTCACAGAGTTCATTTTCTTTGTCAGTTTCTTGATCTCTTTCTCTGTATCTGTCAAGTGTGTATTGTGGAATGGCTTGTCTCTGTGGTCAGACTCTAGTAACTTAACACAATTCCTTAAGTAGTCCACGTAATCAATCTTACCGTTCCGTCTAGCTGCGTTCTCAACCCTGCCTAACTGAGCGTTACACCATCTGTGTAAGACAGCTCGACAGTGGCCTGTGGTATGGCAATGATCTAAACTTTTATCATCACCAAGGGGTGTTTCACACAACATACACAGACCGTGTTGTTTCTCAGCTAACTTGTTCCGGTACGCCTCTTTCTCTTTCTGGGTAAGTCTGCTCACATTAATACCCAAATGAATCCATAACGATATCAGAAGCCTCGTCTAATTTATACACCACCTCTTTTAACAATATGTCGAACTTCTCCTGGTCTTCTGAGCACATGGTGACATGGTTGTATGCTTCTATATACTCTACAAAACCAACTACACTGTCTAAATGATCTTTATTAATCTTCATATCTCAGTCCTCCCAATCGCCAGTAATTTCCAATTCACCTCGTACTGATCAAAGTAGCCTTGCTGCTCGTATAGCTCTTTCACTGCTTGCATCCTCTCTGCGGCTGTGTTGTACTTCAAAAGGAAGTCTCTTGCCTTACCTGCACCGTACCCTGTCTTACCTAATGAACCACTCTTCAGTGGTGCTTTCAGTGGACTGATAATCCAGTCTACTTGTTTATCGCCTGTCAGGAGCTGGAATGCTAAGAAGCTATCAGCGTCTTCCATGTCAGTCTCGAATACAAATCCTGAGCCTTTGTTCTTCCATTTATGTTTCTTTCCCGGAAAACAGAAAAAATCTTTATCGATAAAACTAGCTACTGCGTTTGAGTCATTACCTTCCAAGAACCTATAGGCTATCTCATCATCCGCTTCGAATCCTAGTCTTGCTTCAGCTGCACCGTGATACTTAATAAGGTATTCTCTGATCGCTGTGAACCAGAACGGCTTAGGGACGCCTTTTCGGTTACTTTTGTATTCAGGGTATACACCATATCTGAAGTTCTCAGGGCTGGATAACCAAGGCTGAAGATGCTCACACTCAGTTTCCTCTTTAACTCGCTGTAGTATCAGCTTCACTGAATGAAGTACAAAGCTTACATCTTCATTCTCGTCATCTGATATATACAGAACACTGTCTGCATCAAAGTGAGTTATACGCCCCTTCTGGACTGTCCGCTCTGATCTGGCGGGTAATTTTAATGTCATTCTATCACGACCTCACAAGACTCTGAACAACCACCATCAGCATCTAAATCCAGCTCTAATGTTTGCCCGTTATAAAACTCTCCAGCCATCTTAAACAGATTGGTTGTACTGTTATTTCCTCTAAAAAATACCCTATCAGTGCCTTGTATTGGACACTTAACTGTTCCGTACAATCCTTCCATTTTACGTGGAAAATCATAAATCTCAGGGGATTCTTGTATTAACTGGTAATGCTTTTTAAATGATTTTTTCCAGCACCATTTGCAATTCCCTTGATACTCTTCGAGATTTAAAGTAAAATCCTGATCTTCCCAAAAATCATTTACGTCTACTTTATCGAGGGGGTAATCAAACCAATCTATTAAAGGATACACAATACCCTTCTCTTCAGCCTTTTTATCGCACCTCCTTTGCTCATCACCCCTGATTCCAATAGCTACCTCATAATCTCCTTTTTTCCAACCTAAGCTGCGAATATAACTCAACATCGGTTGTAATTTCAACTCCCTTGTACAATGAGGATATGCTTGGTTCGATATTCCGTACTTCGCCATAACAGCTTCAAAAGGTTCTCCGTTTCTGCTTGCCGTTTCAAAATTAACCACCTTATGCTTAGTTCCTTTGCCGTTTTCAGGGTCTACTACAGCCTCTACCCATACGGTATTCCAACCCCATCTTTCCGTACACATCTGGACAAACTTCAAAGTCTCTTCATGTTCTTGCCCTGTGTTAGCGAATACTACAACCTTCTTATATTCAGGGTATTCCTCTGATATCCGTTTAGCCATGTATGCAGATGTCTTTCCGCCACTGAATGAAATCCATAACTTGCTCATGTTTTAGCTCCAATCATCCGTTCAATTACCATTGACACCTTGGCTCCAACGAGAGATCCCGTCACTGTTCCGGCGATATAAGGAATAGCTAACCACACAGTCATATCAGCAACAACAAGCTCGCGTATGGTTAAAAACCACAACCCATTACTAAACACAGAACAAATAGCATGGTAGGTCATGTTATCCCTATTTCTTGAGCGAGACACCATTGTAAAACTAATATTTTGCACAAATGATAAGAATAGTATTGTTATATATACCACAATCAACTCCCAATCAAATCAATGTGACTAATACACATCACGATCCTATCAAATCAAAATTGTTAAGTGCTAGAACCATCGCCATCCGGCGTGTCTCTCCCTGCTTAAGCTGGAAGTGGAACTCACCGATGATATCGTCGAAGTACACTGAATCGAATATCAGGTCAATCATCAGGTGGATGTACTCTCTGTCTGTTGTCTCTGAGTTGTTCATTTATTTAACTCCGGTATCTCTTTTGCCCTGAGCATAATGCTTTTATCATTCGAGTCCCAGTTATTACCGTACACGCCTTGGTTAGAATGATACGCTGATTGTCGAACCCATCCACCCCTACAGTCATAGAACGACCCTGAGAATATGTTCGCTTCGATATTTCGATCATCTAGTGTAGAAAGAGCATTCTTCTCAAATTCTGTCTCTGGGGTGATTACTAACTGAACAGTACCGTCCTCTATATAGATTGCGGTTTTCATAATCCGCTCCCTAACGTACTCTCTAAGAACATAACTAAATCCTTCTTCTCGTTGTACTTGAACCCTGAATCCCGCCACTTAAAAGCTAACTCAGCGACACGCTCTGCTTTAGCGCAGTCTGATACAAGCATATTGTCTAAATATCCCTGGACGTACTCGACTGACTTGTGTTGTACTACGCAGTCACCATCGACAATCAACCACCACGTTCCTGATTCAGGGTCTCGTTTCAGGTGTGGTTTTGGGTACGGGTCACTCATTCATCTCTCCATCACGCGTCCCTGCGTGGGTATGTGTATAAATTAATTGGCGGTAGCTTCAGATCAGGCCAATCAAAAGGGGATGTCGTCGTCATCGAACTTAATCGGCTCACCCGCCGCTGACGCATGGTCTGCGTTGGCTTCAGTAGCGTAATCATTACCTAAATCAGCCTGAGACAGCTGGTTATCGAATAACCACTTAGCTAGTCCGTACAGTGCTTGTTGTACGTCCTCACCATTACCCGCTGCTGGCGCGAGAGTCGCTGCTGCAACACCGCTTTGGTATTTAGCAGGGATAGGCGCAAGCGCAGCTACGTTATCGTACACTTTACTTGAATCTTTCTTGTCAGGTGTGTGCTCAACGATAACATTCACTGGCGTACCGAGCAATGCCTCCCAGTCAGGTACATCCTTATCCTGAGCTGTAGGAACAAAAGCAGAGTACATCTTGAACTCACCTGAGTTCTCGAACATGTTCTGGTACACAGGGAATGCCTTCGTCCACATCATGACAGGCTTCTCTTCGCCATCCATTGTAAAGGTCTTACCTACGATCTCGATGCCTAAGCATAGGTTCTGGAAGTTACCTTTGAAATCACCCATGTACTCACGACGATGGAAGCCTACGTCTGCAACGTAAACTAAACGTCCCTCATGCTCACCAACCTCTAGGTTCTGGTACTCGATACTGGATTCTGATTTAGGTGTACCTTGCGGTGCTTGTCTGTTTAAACTCATTACTTTTCCTCTGTGGTTTGTGTGCTAACTTGTGTCTCGTTTAAAATCTCTTGTCTGATGGTCGAGAGACTGTTGATAGTAAAATCAATATCCTCAATCCCCTCTAACCATATTCCTTCAAAGTCATCATCTAAATCTAGTAAAACACTATCTCCATTTAACAATATAGTATAGTTTTCTTTTGTAAACTCCATCATTCACTCCTCTTTAACTCTTTGACCGCGTGTGTTCGCGGAAGTTCAACTTTGTTTTAACTTTGTTCAAATTAAATTAATGGCATTCAAGCCAGCTCTGACCTACAGAGTACTCACCGTCTAACGGTACATTCATCTTGAAGTACTCTCCTGCCTTAACAATACTTTTGACACCGAGTTCACCAACCAGTTCCGCGTACTCTGGGGATGTCTGGAACAAGCCTTCGTCGTGATAAACCACTACTCTTTGTGCGGGTACACCTCTCTGCTTTAACCATTTATCCATGAAGACTAAACTTAAATTCATAATCTTCTGACCTGCTGACTGACATTTCGCATTAAAGACTGAATGTTTAGCTCTAGTGACAATCTTAGAACCATCAATGGTTGTAATGAACTTCTTACTGTTCTTTTCAAATTCACGCTCTGTCTCCTCAATAGCTGATCGTAAAGCCCAGTTCTGTTCCCAGTACGCATTCCACCATACTTCAGCTTGCTTCAGTGGTACGCCTAGTGTTCGTGCTAGTGTAGGTGGTTGACAGTTGTACTGTAAAGCAAAAGTTCCAGGTTTTATGTCCTGTCGTTCATCCTTCTGTACATCCTGCATTGGCTTACCTAACCATACACTTGCGTTCTCTGTATGTTCATCCCAATCAGGGTCAAGTAGCTTATCAGCGTATTCACCGTTATCAAACGGATAAGTGTAATGCCCTTTAACCCTAGCCTCTAATGAGCTAGCATCATAGCCTACTAATACCTTGCCTTTAGGGGCTTGGAATAATGATCTGAATTCTGCACCTAGTAAAGAAGTTGAACGAGGGATATTAGCGACAACCCTGTGCTTCTCTCTATGGGTATTAGTCAAGCCACTAGAAGAAGCAGGGAGTCTACCATCGATCTTTAAACGGGGGTGATTTAACCACCCTGTACCTTTATCCTCATTCAACAGGACACTTCTACGATTACGCAAAGATAGCCACGTAGTGATAGGTTTAACGATTTGAATCTTATCACCTAGTCGTTCCAGGTTAGGGCATAACTGACCGTTCTGATGTAGTTTTGGGGATGTTTTAACCAGCTGCCCTCTCTCGTCTCTGACCTTTTGTCCATTTTTAACTTGGTAATTCCATAGTGTCGGTTCCCACCCTATGCTTACCAACCATGCTTTTAAATCACTTTGATGTTTTAACTCCATTGGTAATTCATTTATAATAGGTTTCTCACAAGGAAGTTGCACTTTAATACCGTTCTTAATACCTTGAGCTAATGTAATACCACCATCATTGTAGACGACGCACTCATCGAACCATTTCTCACACAACGTACTGAACGAGCCATCTTTTTTAAATAATTTTTTAGGAGGTGTCCATGCTTTTTCTTCTGTTTTATTTAATGGTCTTTTAGGAAGCACTGGTTCAACAGATTCCTTTATCTTAAGCATCTCTGAATCTATATAAGTTACCAGTTTAATAGCAGTTTCAATATCAAACATAATACCTTGCCGTTCCTGAGCTTGCATAAGATCAAAAGTTTTTAAAGATAATTTAATATTAAAAGGAAGTTCTACCACTTTTGCCTCCCGTGATTTGGATGATAATTATATTTACTCTCAGCTGATTTCCTGGCACAACAAGCTTCGAAGAAATCTACATATAGGCCTAAATGAACCTCCTTACCTTTATCTCTGATTCTTACACGGTACTTACCATGAGCTATATCTATACCCATGAGACCAAATCTACACCTTTTACAAATACCTTTGTTCTTACTACTGACTGCGCTCGTTACATGCCTTAAATTTACCCACCTATTGTCGGACGTATTGCCGTTAATATGGTCAATATAATTATCTGGCCATTTCCCTACTATGTACAAGTATGCCAATCTATGTGCTCGTACATTAACATTATTAACCCTTAGACAAATATACCCATGTGGATCTGTACAACTTACTATGCTACCTTTTACTGCACGATTGCTACATGTTGCTAACCATGTAAAAATACCTGTTTCTGGGTTATAATGTAGTACTTTCTTCACATATTCTTGTGTTACAGTATCAATTTTACTCATACTTTATATCCAGCCTCTCACACAAATAATTAAAAACCTGTTCCGTAAGTACCGTATCAGCCTCGCATCGTTCAACATAAACCTCAATCGGCTGGTCTTTCCAATCCTCAACTACAGGCTTCACACCATTCAGACGCTCTGCGTAGGCAGCTAAACCATGCCCGCCTGGAAGGTCAGGGAACCAAGCTCTTGACATTGCTAACGTATCCAGCAGCTGCACTTCCTTTTTAACACCTTGCACAGTAATTGAGTCAGGAAGGACAGAGTAATCGTCGATGATTCCTTGTTGCCTCATTAACTCAAGATCATACCCGAATTGATTGTGTGCAACAATTGTATCGCCATCTTGAAGTAACTCAAAGAACATTGGTACATCATGCACGTATGTATGGCCAAAGTCTTTGCACTGAACACTTAGGCAATGTATCTTCAGATCAGGCTCATAGAGAAGTCCTGTCGCTTCAGTATCCCAGAAGTATATCATCCAGCTAACCCACAATAGCCATGACCTGTCTTGACAAATTCAGGCCCTAATGAACCTTCTTTATATACCATTTTTTCCTCTTCCACCCACATCATACAGTCAGATGCAGCGCAGCCTGTATTGCTATCCATAGAGCCACCAGCGTAAAAACCGGCAACAAACAATGGACACAGTTTAATTCTAGCTTCTTCTTCAGTCATACAACCTCCGCTCTTTCATCATCTCGTAATCGTGGTCAGCTTTCTGCTCCATGTAGTCCTGGATGTAATTATCCGCTGCTGTCGCAGCCTCGAACTCATCCAGCCCTTGTTCGCACAGCTGATCGAACTTCTCTTGCCATGTGTGTTTGTAGTCAGTCATAGATCACCTTTAGTTACTTAATCATTAAGTTTCTTAACTTCAGTGAATACATCACCATTCAACCCACCACAATATATCTCTAGGCCTATAGTCGTGTATGCCTTTGGATAACCTTTTGCTAAGCACTTTGCTTCAGCGTATATGCTAGTAGGCATCACAATAAAAAACAAATAAAACACGAACACTACAAAACCAATAAATACTATTCCCGCTATCTTTTCAATCATACCTCATTCTCCAGCTTTTCTTCCAGTACCTCGATATCACCCAGTAAGAAGCTTACATCGAACCCATCGACCTCAGCTGACAGAACAGAAGTCTCAGCAGGGATAGGCGCTTCATAAGGTTCTATAACCGACTCAGGGATTTCTTCAGTCCGCTCCCAAGCCAGCTCAATCTCGTGTTCTATCTCGATATCAAGCTCATCGATCTGGACCTTCAGGGTGTACGTTTCTGTTTTCATATATCACCTGTTTGGGTTAGTGGTTATCTGTGTATTTATATTCGCCGCTTTGATTTTGTGGGTTTGCAATATCGATTTCTCTTTCATCTCCACAAGCATCGAACAAGACTTTATCCTTTTCTAAATGCTTATAATAAGCGCCTTGCGGCCTCATTTTTCTTTTTCTGGCGCAATACAGTAAAACACCGTTATAATCTTTTGAGTCGTTTATAGAAGATTCCAATAAATCAAGATCATCTTTGCTTATTGGCTCACCATCAGCGCACCCCCAATAAAAGAAATCATTACAGTTCGCATAGAATCTTAACTCGCCGTCCCATAAAATCTCTTCGAATAAATCATGTTCCTGAATAAACCACATCATTTTTATAATAAATTCATTATCCATCTTCTTATCTCCTAATTAACAAATAATTCTACGAATACATAAATTCCCATTAATATTAGACTTATGTTAAATATTAGTTTTAACATCTCTCTCACTCTGCGTTCTCCTTATCGTACATGTATTTACTGAACTTCAAGCACTCTAGTTCTGTGACTGATTTACCCTCATCTGCGGTAAACCGAAGTACCTTGATCTCACACCCTGCTGCTTTGATCTCATGGAACATCAGGTTAGTCCTGATTGTACCACAGCTGGTTAGAGTTGCCAAGGCTAATACCAGTAATAACTTCATTGTACACTCCGTGGAACATCATTAAATGTATTAAAACAACCTAATCCTTAGATTTAGTTGTACTTTTGGTACGTACGTCCCACAATGGACATAACTGTACAGTACAACCCTCTATCTGCTGTCGCCATGCACCGGCCTCTTCAGGGTCGTACACGCAATCTTTGCACTTCTCGTCAATCCTCTTACGTAAGCTGATGCGCTTACCTTTCTGCCCACCTCTTGTTTTCATTCATTTCTCCTGAAAGCATCTTCTATAAAATCATCGAACAACTCTTGCAACTCATCAGGGGTGAAAGTAGCCCCATCACAATCACAACCAGACCTGTCTTCACCATCCCATACGTTAGCATCAACCCATGTTTTACAGAATGACTTCACTTCATCTTGTGCGTTCATACCCCGAACTCCTGCTTACGCTCTAAATAATCACCAGTATCTCTGTCATGCAGTTCTCTATGGCAATTAGCACACAGGACTATACATTTTTCAACCTCTTTCTTCATTGTTTCCTTGTTCTGCTTCGTTAATGCTTTCATCATCATACTGGTTATGTGAAATACCTTATCCCTTGTATGGTGGAAATCCAGTGCTGCAAAGGTTTTATTATATCCGCAACTGTTACACTCTAAAGCTACTAACCTACCTAAATACGCCACCCACTGCATTCTATATTCTCTATACTGTTTCCGCTTACCTTCTGCTACCTTTTCTTTGTTCCTCTCTCTGTATCTCTTGTTTTTAGCTGCAATCTTTTCTTTATTTTCTTGATAATATATCTTCCTCTGTTCATTTAACCGCTCTTTGTTCTTTTCCCTATATTTTCTATCGTATTCTCGTTTCTTTTCTTTGTCTCTGGGTTTCATATACTAAACTCATTTTCTGGTTCTAAGTACGAACCTGTCTCTTCGTTGTACATCACTTCAAACTTACCAGACTTACCAAACCCTGAGTTCAGTAATAAATGGAATGTACTGGTATTCCTTTCGACAGTATCATCAGAGAATTGGTTCCGTATAATACCTAATAAAAACTTAGTCTTCTCAGCCATAGCTCTTGATCCTCTGAACTGAGCTACCTTAACCGCCCCTCCCTCCTCGTGTGTCTTACCTTGAGGTGGCTCTTTAAGGTGAGCAAAGCAATAATAAAAGAAATCTAACTCTTGTGCCATCCCTTGTATTTCATTACTGAACCGTCTTAGCTCCGTCTCTGTTTCAGACGGTGTGAGTCCATCCGTTAATTGAGTAATAGGATCAATAAACACATCCTTAACACCTTCGACTACCACAGCATGACGGATAGCAGGTTTCAGTCTATCCCACATATTACCCGCACCTACGTCTGCAAAACTCGCTTTAAACATAATAATCTTACCATCTAATTCCTTGACAGCTTTTGTTAAATCCTCTTGTGTGAACTTGCCTTGATCAACATGCTCAGGATTATGGAACTGTTTGTTTTTTAACTTACCAGCTACAGCCTTAACTTGTATTCCAGGAGATTGTTCAAAAGAGCAACTGAATATCTTAAGTCCTTCATTAACAATGATGTGCTCAGCCATCTGATTCTTCCACTCAGTCTTACCTGCCTTAACAGCCGCACCGATATAAATACCCTCTCCTCCTCTACGTCCGTACGTTAATCTGTTCAGTGAAGGCCAAGGCCATAATCTACCCCACTTAGGTAATTCAATAGCTTCATTAAAAGCGTCTTGTGTCGTTACTATACTGTCAGGTGGTGTAACCTTTGTATTAAACAAAGCATTAATCAACTCTGACTTCTTACCGTCGATTAGCATCTGGTTAGCGTCCATACCCTCATTGACTGACCAGACTTTCCACTCAGGGTACAGGTCTTTGATCTTCTTAGTCGCTTTATTCCCAGCCTCGTCGTTATCAAGGCAGATATTAACTTCTTTGAACTTACTTAAAAAGTCGCTATTGTCAGATAAGACGGATAACTTGTCAGAACCCAGTAACGCAACACAAGACGGGTACTCTTTGTATCCTCTCCTAAGTCCGTACTCTCTAAGGACTTGTGCGGCAGAACAGGCATCGAAAGCGCCTTCGAATATCCATAATTTATGGAAGGAAGTGCATTCCTGCTGCCCGAACAATCCGGTTCTGATTCCTTTAGTTGAACCGACTCTGTACGGGTGGTGTCCTTGCTCTGCTCGCTTGGCTTCATATCCGACCACCCGATCACCAGAAGTAATAGGACTGTAAACGTTATTAACCTCTCTCGTTTCTTCATTGTAATCTACTACCATTCCGTAATGTTGTAAGGTCTCAGCTGTCAGTCCTCTTGAGGGGACGGGTGCTGGTTTTAAGTTCTGTATATCTTGTAGCTGCATACTTGTATCTCCTGTCTGTACCTCTGTACACTTCACCAGTCCGCTCCCCTCCCGCAGTCCGTTAGTCCTGCACCTGGAGCACCAAGAACCACCGTCCTCGAACAGGATCCTATGATTCATGGTTCTATCACCACCCCGATCATAACATACTTCACAAACGGAATCTCCTATGATTTTACTCACGTCACCTCCTCTTTAACTTTTTGTTTGTGCTTAGTGTGTGGCTCATTCATCACCCGTTATGTTGGTTGGTTAATTTCTTATCCAGATACTTAGCAATTTTATCCGCTGCTTTTTTACAATCAGCTACCATAACTGTTTCCGGTACACACCAGCCATTAAAATACGCGACTTCTTTTTCTATTAACTTGGCTATGTGCCTTTTTATTTTATCGTCCATCTCTCTCACCTCAATAGAATGGTTGTTAATAAAAAGGCTGTAGTCGAATAAATGCACGACCAGCAAACTGTATATATAATTTATTTCCTGACCATCTCGCAGTTTCTAACTGTCGATAGATAAATGACTGATCAATAGCTCTTTCGATTGATAGTATTTCTTCAATATCGGGGGTCACTTATCCGCCTCCTCTGTATTGCTGCGTTGGTTCCATTTATCCAGTGCCGCCTGTTTTTTAAATTCTCCCTGCGCAATATGATAACGACCACGACAATCTATTGTGCAGCAACCGACACGGTAAACAGTTGGATGCCCAAACCCTTGAGGTATTTGACTAATCTCAGCTTCACCACCACAAAACGGGCAAGGCAATAACTTATCTTCACTCATTTTCAGACTCCTTTAGTGCAATCACTGCTTTGCAGATGGCTTCTTGTGGGGATTCAGCGAACACTTGGGTCTTATCGTTCCACTCAGAAGTAGCAGCAGCATTCCATATCCCTGATTTCAATATTTGAATACATATTTTGTATTCCTCCAATAGCTCACCAGCTTGCTGCCAGTTTGTTGAGGGGGTGAAAGCTTCGGGAGTAACCATTCTGTAATCTGGATCATCACAAACTGCATAAGGGAATCCTTTGTCATCTAATGACATGCCCAAAGCCTCAGCCACATCTCTGTCTAATTCGCTCATTTTCAAGCCTCCTTATTTAGTGCCTCAATAAAGGCTTCTGGATCGAGTACTATCTCTGTGATGTCGGCTGTTATGGTCGACTCTCCCTCGCTAGGTGGTGTGGGTAGGGGCATCCAGTGAGTTATGTCTGGTTTGTCTGTCCAGCTATCACCATGCCTGACAAGCCAAATATCACCATGCCATACACCCCACCAGAAGCCCTTACCTTTTCTATGTACCATTACTTCAATATTACTTTCCGGCAGCTCATCAACACTACGCCAGTACACATCTTTAGTAGCACGATAATGATCAGTCAGTAATGCAAAGACATCATCTAACGCAATATCAAAAGTGTCTGATCGACTTAAGCACTCGTACAGTCTTGTTATCTTATCTTCCGTTATCTGCTCTGGTGTGTTCATGTCACTCATGCATCTCTCCCAGTTTATCTAACTGTTTCTCTATATCAGTACAGATAGAGACCATATCAGCTTGATTAAGTTCAGTAGTATTACGGATATATCCCTGTAACTTGTTAAACCCTCGTAGATACACCTGGAGGTACTTCATCTGTAAGCCCTGTGCAGCTAGTACACGCTCTATATTATCAGTACCACCGTTGCTTTCATCTTGTTTCATACTTCATCACCTCTCTTACCTCCAACCATGTACTCTTGAACAAATAACCTCAAGATGTACATCATGTCTGAATGGCTTAAACCATGCCTTCTGGCGTTAAACGTCCTGAACTGCATTTCGTGTAGTTTAGCCTCTGTCATCATATGTCCTCAAAGAAACATCTAAGCAGGTTTTTAATACCTTACCTGTAAATTGTTGAGATTCACGAAGCCCCTCGTTAATGTTTTCAGCCATAGCATCACGTATATCATCTTGACTGCTTTGTATTTGTTCAGCCATGTTGTGCATCTTTTCGGCCATGAAATCATTACCAGTCTCAGAAAATGCTCTACCTAATAGTATTAAACTATAACTAACATCTACCAGTTCATCTGTCGCAGCCGATGTTTTATTGATATATTCACTCATTGCTGTACCTCCTCCAAATCAGGTCTAAATGTACCTCTAGATCGCTCTGTGTTGTCCTGTATCCAATCTTTAACCTCTTGGGCGGGTGTACCTATGTTGAAGAAATAAAAAGCCTGTGTAAGGGCTTCTGCTTCGATCTCCTTGAATGCCTCGAACTCAGCTTTTATCGTGTCTGGGTTGATAATGTGTGATTTATTCATCAAAACCACCTCGACTTCTTAGTTTCCAGATTAGCTTTCTCTAACTGATTGATACGATGACTTAATAAATCTATTGTTGTTTTCTGTACCTTGATAGCTTCAGTTAACGTTTTAACCACAGTGTTTACATCTGCTGCGTGGGTAGATAGCTCTGTCAATGCCTCTTGTACGGTCATTTTAGTCATTATACAACCCTCTCAAATCCACGCAGTAACAACGCGGTATGCATTAAACCATGTACCGTACATGCCTGGTGGCCGTACAGTGTCCCGTCTGGTAGTCTTAAAGGTACAAACATCATTACCCCCTTATCTGAGCTGATGTATTCGATACCTCTTGATTCGATGTAGTCTGTTACGTCGTTGCACACGTCGTTCATTGTTTATCCCCGTATTTATCAATTATATCATTAACCTCAGATAACCTTAAACCTACTGCGTTAGCTATTATCTCTCGGTTAGTATAACATACCTCTAAATGAAGCACAGTATCTATTTCATCATCACTGTACATGCAATCGTTATATTCCATACAACCCCCTAATCAAAACGTTAGTCGAAATAATGTTCGCATTTATCACGAGATTCTTCGTTATCTTCTCTGAAACTTTGAGCTGTCTTTGCTAGGTCCGATAATTCTCTATCTACACCTTCTACTTCATTAGGTGTCATATTAATAAAGTTTTCATACACCTGATCTATACTACCCTCTAACGTATTCAAGTCATAGATAGCCTTATCAAGTAAAGCACTTAGCTGCTCTGTGGCTGTATCTCGCTCTAGCTCTGCATCTCCTGCTCCTTCTAATCGTTTAAGTAGCTCCTCCTCCAGCTCTGTGGTGGTTTCACCAGCAAAGAACCGGCAGAACTCTGGATTAGTTGCGTTTTGTATTGATGGGTTCATATTAATTCCTTAATTCAAGTCAGTTAGAATGTAAGTGCCATCGTCAATCTTCTGTTGTGTTTCATTAGTTGTCTCTCCAAGGAACTGATTTCTGTACTTAGCTGTTGTGCGTGAGTAGTTCCAGTACGTTTTATCTAACTGCGTATTACCTTCTGTATCATACATTACAATGATGCTGTCATAACTTTGAAAATAAGTATTTCCGTTATCATCATATACCCTGAACTGATTAGCGACTTTATTACCGTTGTTTGATACCATGTTTGTAACTTTCATTATTCAACCTCCTCTTGTTCTTCCTCGTAGCTGTCAAACGCAGATTCTAGCTGCTCCTGTACATCTGCGTACATGCACCAGAATGCTACATGAGTATGTAAAGTATTAAGATCATCAAAATCAGAGAAACCACCGATATTATCTTGCATGTAGGTTTCATTATCAGAATGCTTGATCACATCCATGTTATAGCTGTAATAAATAGCCCACTGATGGCCGTCTATGGTCTCATGCAGTAAGCTGTCGTTGATTAGTTCTTCTGCTTCATTTTTAAAATCTTGTTCGTTATAGTCCATACCACTACATGCTTCTTTTGCTTGTCCCATAGCCTCCTGGACTAGATCAGCGGCTATGCTGCGTATCTCTGTGTTGTATTCAAATTCATTCATTTTCTTAAACCCTCTGCATTTGTTTATATGTGCCTAGCTTATCAGATACTTATATCTTATACAAGCTAATTATACTCAGTTATTACATAATTCTACATCCTTCAAGAAATAACTAACCTTTTTAGCCTGCTTAGCTTTACCCGTCCTCATGGATAGATTAATAAGGTACTGTACCTGCTTCAGGGCTTTCTTAAGCTCCTGGCGGATTTGTGTTTGTTCGTTCTGTTTAAGCACGATATTATCAAATTTGCTCATATCTTATCTCCTGTATTGATTGGATGGATGATCTGCTGATATTGTATTGCCAGTACAAGTACAGGAGCCTTTGTACTCATTACAGTTATTGCACTTACCATTAGTGGCTCCGTAAGAACTCCTATGTGTACCGTTCTCTTTTCTACCGTTTGATACAATATCGTGCGTGTTAGTGATCTGTTTATCGAATGTTGACATAATTACTCCTCAACCCATGTAATAAGGTCATAAATGCCCAGTGTTCTGGCTGTTGCTTCTAGTTCGTCTGTTTTGAGGGTTGTGGTCTCACCGCCTGATGTATATGTAAGAATAGACCTGCGACGATTTTGTATAAATCCTTGTAGATCGTTTCCATCGTAGTTGATAAAAGCCCATGTATTAGCAGCTAACTCGCAAGTCAATGCATGTTCATGGTGACCTACGCCATGTTTGTGATAACCATGTCCTAATTCATGCCATAAGCAGAACTCAGCGTCGTTATCATGTCCTGAACGATCACCTATAATAATACGATCTGTATTGTTGATCATATCCGCACTCCAGTACCCCGCATTATCAGGGTTCATACAGAACATGATTTCAGAGGATATACAACAAGCCTCGTCATAATCAATAATCTCTATATCAGCGTCCTTTGCGTACTGTACAGCTGATGTACTAAATATAGAAGTGTCCATTAATCATCTCTCCTGCCACCCTGATGGGTAGCTGTGTGTAATAATTCAATAACCCCTAGCAGCACCACTATAACAGTGATGACTACAAGGAAGCTGATGCACTCTGTGTTAGTCCAGTTCATTGTCAGAACCTTCCAACTCAAGCTGCCTTACCTTCTCTATTAATTCAAGATCCCACTGAAGCATACACTCTGAATCAGAATGATGACGCTTAGAGTTATCTATAATAAGGTCTATTATGATAGCTTGGTCTGATTTGTTTAGTAGCATTGTCTTATCCTCTGTCTGTTTGTGTAGCTTTAGCGACTCGACTATCGCCTCGTCCGTATGGTTACAATACGTACTAATAATACACTGATTAGCTGATATTGTATTGATTTATATCAACTATCTATTAACTATGTTAAATACCTCTAACTTTACCAGATCAGACTCATCATCTAATATCTGATAAACTACTGTAGCTCGTGCATCGAATGCACAACATGCATCAATCTCTTGATATTCGTATCCTTCAAGGTTTACAAATACAGCGTAGTGGTCAGGTGCTACCAGTGAGCTGCATATATGCGGCAGATTTGCTTTCATACCCTTGGCCTGTATTCTTGCGAACTTTAAACGGCCTCTGCATAGATCATGGTTATCCATTACTCACCCACCTTATACAGTTCAATATAGAATCTTACAGCTTCTTTAAGAGTCCATTTAGATACAGGGAATCTATCATTTGAGTGATTAGTACTCTTGATAACCCATACATCACAATTTTTGTAAGCTGTGACAACTTCGTTATTAACTGTGAATTTATGTATTCTCATGCTCTTTCTCCTAATCTCTAACTAACAGCTTACAGGGTAATTAACTGAAAGTGAACAAGTGAACTCTAATATAGGTATAAATAAACGATACCGTTTGTCTGAAACTATAATCATAAGCTGTTGTTATACAAGGTATTAATAAAATAAATGATTAAAAGCTGTAAAAACATTGAACTTTTCCAGATATAGATTGTCTAATATATAGTTATATTGTTCATGGATAGACGATATAACGCTTACCCATTAGATAAGCTGGTAATAGTATTCTGTAATCAAAGTCAAAACATAGAACATGGATAGAGTACTAAATATTAATTATCATTACCTGATAAGTATCAGACAGCATGAAAGACTGATAGTTCATTTAGTAAGTACATAAGTACAGTTCAATCAGTGTGAGATGTAGATGTAAGTTGTACTGAATGATGATGATTAAATGTATAAATATATGATTGATTGTTTCAGTTAATAACATTCAGATTAATAATTGATTTAGTTAATGATTACAGATAGTTAGAGTTACCTGTGGATAAGCTGTGGATAAGTTTAGTAGCTAAGTACATGAATATTACAGTTAACAAACATGGTGAATGACCCATTAACACTTCCTTATCACCTAATATACAGATAAATATAAGGTTAAATACATAGAAATAAGCCACGGATAGCCACGACTTGAGTATAAACCCACCTAATCCAGGATACATACAGTTTATGGTAGTGTATTAGCAGATTAGAATACAGAAGGGAGGGTGGGGGAAAAGGCTAGGTGAAGTAAAATGGGGTTAGGTACCTCCACAAATTTCTACGGTATTTTACAGAAATATTTTTTATTTTATTTATATAAGGATTTACTTATGAACGTAATAACCTCTGAGGATCATTCTGCTGACTTTCACAGGTTTACGCCTTTTTTATGGCCTGGTATAAAGGATACAATACAAGGGTTTAATCCAGACTGTTATACCCAGTACACTGTCACAGAAGGGGGGCTGTCTGCCTACATCCCTTGGGCCAGTATTATAGATGCGGTAGAGCAGAACGACTATGACGCTATTCTACCTCTAATCTCAGAAACGTGTAAAGCCGTACAATCAGAGCGGGTTTTCAACGAATTACTGTATGAACTATGACCAGCACAAATTTCTACAATATTTTATATAAATATTTTATAATTTTTTTTTATTTGTATTTTAGTTAAATCTCATAGGAGAATACCATGGACTACACAACCAGCTGGAAAGACCCCAGAAAGATGACTGAACAAGAGCTACGGAATGATTTCTTCGGTTTAGCTTCAGTCAAGCCAGAAGGTTGGACTGTTGATCTCCTGACAGATACAGCTTACTCTCCCCATGACTGGGCTATTAAACGTATTAAAGACCAACCTTTCTTTTAGGGGTTTAGTATGGACGAATACGATGATAACGAGCACATCCTAGGGTACCACCTCCAGACAGCTCTTGAGTTAGCTCAGGGGACTGATGAGGTCCTGAGTAACCCAGATGTTTCAGCTGATGTAAGGATACGTACAGTCCTCCAGGCAACTAACATCTTCCTGAAGTGTATGGCTGATGAGGGGTACATCGATTACAAGGTGGAGCAATGATCTGGTTATTTGTATTATTTTACAGCTCCCCTGTTTTGTACGTAATCCTGCGGGAGCTTTTTATAACCAGAGAAGCTGACAGGGTACAAGCAATACAACATGCGAAGATGGTAGGTTGGTACGAACAGGCGTACTCTATCCAGAGAGATCAATACAAAAGGATGTTCGATGATTAAAAGAGAACCACAAAAGAAAAGCAGTATCCCGTACCAATTAGAGAAACTACGTTGGGACTTAGCGTTCTGCAAAGACCCTGAGAAGAAGATTGAACTAGAGAGGCAGATACAAGATTATGAGCTTAACACTGAAGAACATCAGCGAATCGCAGAGAACATCCGTAAGTCTTGAAGCGTGGTTACGCCTCAGCCAAGGGACTGATACTGAAACAACAGATCAGGACGCTTATTGGAACCGTCATGGCGGGTCGTACGAGCAGTGCTCGAATGCAGCTACGCTGTACGTTAAACCGAATGATCCCTTTAAAGAGGTGTGCCTGAATTTGTACAACCAATATCTTGATGAGTATAAATGACCGTTCGTCTGAAAGATTGAAAAAAGATTGAACTTTTTTAAGTTCCCGTTGTCAAAGCAAGTATGAAAAGATTAAAACAAGAAGAACTCCCGATACACCCCATAAAACAGGGTGTATTGTCAATCTGGTAGACGGCTCGGTTTGGAACTGAGAGGCTGTGGGTTCAAATCCCACCACCCTGACCAATTCAATCCTATAAGCGGATGTATCCCAATTGGCAGAGGAATCGGTTTTAGAAACCGACCATTAAGAGTTCGAATCTCTACGTCACCCCAAATAAGAACAATAAATAAACGAGTGGCCAATAGGTAAGGCAGTTAGACAAACGCGCTAATAAATGAGGGTTCAAATCCCTCCTCGTTGTAAAATAGGTACATGGTTATCTACCTCCCCCTCGCTATTGCGTACATTCGGGTTAAAGATAACCTTTTTAGCTACCACCGACAAATCTAACAAGGTAGCCTTTTTATTCTGTACATCTCCCAGGAGGTGGTCTTTTGGAAGTAACCTTAGAGGTTTTTAAGCACGGACGATACTAACAACGACTCCTACCTAGGAGGTAGTATGTCCGGTATTCTTTTATTTTTTACCCTGTGTGGCAACCCTCAGTACATCGTTATCAGTACACCGACTGAGGTTTTAGACGGTACTGCTGCTTATATAGCGAAGCATGTACCTCTCAAGAAGTTCAAAGAAATGCTTCAGAACGAGAAATACGGTAAACGAGAGATTAAATTAGATCGAATGACTGGAATGATTTGTGCCTAGAAAGATAAGAGCAAAAAAAGTACAACAAGCCGAGCAAGAGGAAAAGGCTCGTAAACGCGCTGAAGAGAAAGCCGCGGCTGAGGCACAGGGTTTAGAGTGGGTTGAGCCGAAGTTAGGTAGGCCCCCGATTGACGATGATATCCAAACCTTCGTTAAACACTCAAAAGAAGTCCTGGATATCCTTGAACACGCTCAGGACGTTAAAATAGAGCATCCTGACTTCTACAAAACGAACAGGAATATCAAGACAGCTGATAAGTTCATAGCTGTCACAGCTTATCTTGTGTTCGGTAACTCCCGCCTCGCTTCTAAGTACATGGGTGGTAGAGTCAAAGCAGGGACTATACGTAAGTGGAAGCATGACGATACGTGGTACCCTGAAGTTGAACAAGCGATTAAGAAGTCCCAGGGTTGGAAATGGGATCATAAAGCAACCACAATCATCGATAAAGCCTCTGATGCTATTCTTGAGCGATTAGAGCTAGGTGATGAGATTATTACAGCTAAAGGTGAGGTTATGCACCGCGCTGTGAGTGCTAAAGACGCAGCGAGTGTAATGACTCAGACGTTCAACACCAGAGCATTACAACGGGGTGATCCTACATCTCGTTCAGAGAAGTCCTCTAGTTCAGATGACAGATTAAAGCGTTTAGAGGAAAAATTTAGATCCTTCGGCGCTGACGCTAAGTTAATTGAAGGTGAGACAGAATAATGCCAAAGAGTAAATACAACAAAAAGCCAAAGCCACTAGAGTCAGAAGAGTTAGGTACAGGCATGGCTTCCAAAGCTGGTGAGGCTTTGTCAAGGAAGCGTAAGTCACGGATGGAGCAGATCGAGTCTCAGACGACTGGTCGTAGGCGTAGACGCGAACAGCAGCGGAAGGATGAGCAATAACTAAAGAATTACGGGAGAAAGGGCCGCACCCTGAGTATCCCACCTATTTACCCGTGCGGAGGGTGTATGAAGAAGTGTAGCAAGTGTAAGGAAGAGCAACCTGCATCTGAGTTCAGAAAGGATAAGTATCGTCCAGATGGATTAACAGTTCAATGTAAGTCTTGCCATCGGGAATATGAAGCACGTACTCGCACAGAGCGTTTAAAACGTGGTAAAAAGTGGAGAGATGCTAATAAGGATAAAATAAAGGTCAAAACAGATCTTTGGTATCAAGAAAACAAAGAACGGAAAACAGCAACTCAGAACGCGTGGCGTGAAGCTAATATAGAACGTGATCGTAATAATAAAAGTAAGTATTATAAAAATAATAAAGCTAAAATGGATGCAAGAAGCCCTAGAAGACAGACGTTAAAACATAACGCCACCCCTAAATGGGCTGACAAGGAGTTGATTGAGTCTTATTATATAATGGCGAGGTATCTTGAAAAACAAACCGGTTCTAAAATTCACGTAGATCATCAGATACCCTTAAATAATCCTTTAGTGTGTGGCCTTCATACACAAGAAAACCTTGAACTTCTCTTTGCAAAAGATAATTTAAGTAAAGGTAACAAATTTGACCCAAACAAGTACGTCCATACAATTTGATGCTCAACTAATACAAGGTTTTTCAGATTCACTTCTTAGACCGAAGTACGACAACCCGTTACCTACCCCAGACTTTCACAGAGAGCTCTGGAGACTGGCGTGTTTACCTGATAAGTTAGTAGCTATTGGAGCTCCACGTGGTCATGGTAAAAGCACAGCTATGACCCATGCTTATACATTAGCTTCGATTTGCTTCAGACAACGTAATTTTATAATCATACTATCTGATACTGAGGGACAAGCTTCAAATTTCTTAGGTGATATCAAAGCCGAACTGATTGAGAACGAAGATTTACGAGCTTTGTTCGGGATAGATAGGTTACTAAAAGACAATGAAACAGATTGTATTTTTCAGTTCACTGATGGGGCTAGATGTAGGATACTAGCTAAAGGTGCCGGCCAACGCTTAAGGGGGCTCAAGTGGCTCGGGAAGAGGCCGGATATGGTTATTTGCGATGATATGGAGTCCGATCAGCACGTAGAGAACAAGGAAGTCAGGGAAAAGATGAGGCATTGGTTTTTATCTGCGGTATTACCTTGCTTGAGTTCAAATGGTATCATCCGTTACGTCGGCACAGTCCTTAACTTAGATGCTCTTTTAGAAAGACTTTTAACAGACCCTACATGGGTAACAGCAAGATACAAAGCTCATAATAAAGATTATAGTGAAATACTCTGGCCTGAGTTACATACAGAGGAAAGTTTAAAGAAAATACGGCAAAGTTATATCGTCCAGGGAGCTCCTGAAAAATATAGCGCGGAATACCTTAACGATCCGATTGCCTCTGAAGACCGTCTTTTTCGAGATGTTGATTTTATCGAGATGCAGCCAGAAGACTTTAACAAGTCGATGGTGTATTACGCTGCTGCTGACTTCGCAATTTCTCTGAAAGAAAAAGCTGATTCTACAGTTATGCTTATCGGCGCAATGGATTCAGAAGGTTTGCTCTATATCGTTGATCGTGTTAAAGGACGGATGGACTCATTACAGATAATTGATGAAATGATTAATATTCAAAAAAGATACAATCCAGAAGTTTTCTTAGTAGAGACTGAAAAAATAGACAAAAGTATCGGTCCTTTTTTACGTAAACGGATGATGGAAGAAAATACTTACATTAATGTTCATCCAGAAACTCCTACTAAAGATAAAATAGCAAGAGCACAATCCATCTCTGCTAGAATGAAACAAGGCGCTGTACGTTTCCATAAAGAGAACGACTGGTACGAAGACTTTTACGCAGAACTTTCTACAGTTACTCGCTCTGGTGTAAAGGGAAGGCACGACGATTCCTTAGATGCTTTCGCGTGGCTAGGTCTTGCAATAGACAAGTTCTGGAACGCTCCAACTTTCGCTGAAATTGATCAGGAAGAATACGAGGATGAAATGTTCGAATACATGGATCTCGGTGCTTCTGAAATTACAGGTTACTGAATGAAAATCTTAAAAACACTGAAGTTAGCGACCGAGGCTGATTTATCTGAGGCATCCTTTGAACAAGCTTGTGACGATCTTGTTTATACGTTATCAGATAGTAAAATAAGAGATCAACTGTATCCTAGTCATATACATTACCCAACACCAAATACAGATTTTATCTTAGAAGTTCCGTTTTTTGCAGTGGATGACGGCTTACAAATCATGGCACGTTTTAGAAATTGTGATTTAAAAGTCAGGCGAGATATGGGTACATACGAGTGGAGGGTTATCATGGCTCCTACTTTTTCTGAATACGCTATAGATTTAGTCAGTGAAGGCGATTAATGCTTGATTTAAACGATGTATTACAATCCGATAACGTCCTTGACCTGCTTGATGAGGATCAGACGCTTGAGATCGCTCAGTCAGTCTTCCAAGGCTACCAAGACGATCTTAGCTCTCGTGGTGACTGGAACAATAGAATCGAGAAGTGGACTAAACTAGCTGCTCAGGTACAAGAGGTTAAAAATACCCCTTGGCCTAACGCCAGTAACGTGAAGTTCCCTTTAGTCACAGAAGCGTGTATTCAATTCAGCTCACGGATGTACCCTGCTATTGTCCAGGGTGTCTCTCCAGCTAAAGGTCGTGTCATTGGTTACGACCTCGACGGACAGAAACTAGAACGTGCTACGAGACTATCTAAACATATCAGTTATCAGCTTTTAGAGCAAATGACTGAGTGGGAAGAGATGCATGACCGGATGAGTATGATTGTCGGTCTAGCGGGTTCAGCATTCAAGAAAAGTTATTATTGCCCAATCAAGAGGCGTAATGTCTCTGAGCTGGTTCTTCCACAGAACTTCGTAGTGAATTATTACACGAAAGACTTAGAATCATGCCGCAGGTACTCGCACGAGACCGAGATTCATGGTAATGATATCGTTAGCATGCAGCGTATGGGTTTGTACTCTGATGTAGACCTCAGAACACCTCAGCAGAAAGAAGATGCTCTTAAGAACACTGTACATGGTTTATCAGCTCCAAGGGTTGATTCAACAACACCTTACGACTGTATCGAACAGCACATGTACCTTGACCTTGACGAAGATGGGTATCAAGAACCTTACATTGCAACACTTGACCTGAACAGTAAAGAGCTGCTACGTTTAGTCCCTTGCTTTAGTGATATGAATATCACGTACAACTTCGATGGTGAGATTCAAGATATCAAGAAAGACCAGTACTTCACTAAGTACGGTTTATTACCGTCACCAGATGGCTCTTTTTACGATTACGGTTTCGGTCAGTACGTCGGACCTGTGAATGAAGCAGTTGATACACTGTTTAATCAGCTGATTGATGCAGGTACTCTATCTAACATGGGTGGTGGCTTCATCAGTAAAGGTATCCGTCTGAAAGGTGGCACTCAAAGACGTAGGATTGGTGAATGGATGCCTGTTAATGCTACAGGTGATGACTTACGTAAGGGTATCTTCCCGAATCCAATTAAAGAGCCTTCACCTACACTGCTTAACCTAGCTACCTTCTTGATTAATGCAGGACAGCGATTAGCAGGTACTATCGATTCAATGGTAGGTGAGAACCCAGGCCAGAACCAGAAAGCTACGACTACAATGGCTGTAATGGATCAGGGTCAGAAAGTATTCTCAGGTATTTATAAGCGTTTCTTACGTTCATTCAAACAAGAGTTAAAGGTTATTTACAACCTGAACAAGAAATACCTTGAGCCTGAAGAGTACTTCACTGTTTTAGACACTAACGTACCAACGAATATCCTGTTACAAGATTATCAGAACGACGACTTAGACGTTGTACCCTCAGCTGATCCTAGTTACACGAACGAGCAGCAAAAGCTTGAAAAAGCAATGGCTGCATTTGAACTAGCTCAGGCAGGTATGGCGAATCCAGCGGTAGCGGCACGTTTAATTGTTGACGCGAGAGAGTTACCAAATCCTGAACAATTACTAACATTACCAGAGCGTCAACCAACACTAGATGAACAGAAGTTCGAAGATGAGAGTATGCGTTCTTGGACTGATTTAAAACTTAGAACTATTGAAGTAATCTCTACAGCTAAAGGCAAAGATGCCAAGGCACTGTTAGATATTGCTACAGCTGAAGGCGTAGAGCCTGGACAGCAATTAGAAGTTTACAAAACTTTACTTGCAGAATTAGGTAAAGATATAGATAGAGAACTAAGCCAACAGGAGGCTACAAGTGGAACAACTACAGGTGGAGCAGAAACTCCAACGACTGGAGGAACTTGAGGGGCTAATTACAGAAGAACTGTTCAATGAGTGGAAAGACCATCCTATAACAGAGTACTGTAAATTAAATCTTGAGATAAAACTACAAGGTCGTGAAGACTTCTTAAAAGAAGCTTCTTATATAAACGAAGAGAAAGGTCTTCTCCAAGCAGCAGAGGCAAGAGGTTTAATCCTTGCTTATAAAGATATGTTAGATATTAGCTGGGAGGATGAATGATTAAAGGTAAACCCGCAGGTCATAGAGTCCTGATACAGCCTGACAAGGTTGAAGAAACAGATGAGTTGTACAAACGTGCTGCTGAAGTCGGTATTGATCTCTCTCATACACAAGAGAAAGAACGTGAAGATGCTGCTCAGACAATAGGCATAATCCTTCAAATAGGGGATACAGCTTGGAAAGACTACAAATGCGAACCTTGGGCTAAAGTTGGTGATAGGGTAGCGTACGGTAGATATTCAGGTAAAGTAATCTTAGATCCAGATACAGGTGAAGAACTCTGGATTATTAACGATGATGACGTTCAGTACGTCTTCGGTGAAACCGAGAGTGGAGCATAGAATGAGCGAAGAGCTTGAACAATCCTCTGATGAGGAAGTAATAATTCCATCTAAAGATCAACTTCTTGATATGATTGATGGTAAAGATGTAGACCTAAGTACAGAACCAGCAGAACCATCTCCTGATGCAGAACCTGAGTACACTGAGGTTGAGCAACAAGCAATGGAACAAGGTTGGAAACCAGACGGTGCAGAGGGTAAACGAAACCTCTCAGCTGAAGAGTTCCTTGACCGGAAACCTCTGTACGACAGAGCACACAAGCAAGACAAACAGATTAAAAGTATGCAAGAAGCCATTGATGCAATGGTTCAGCAGAACAAAAGTATCAGCGAGCGGGAATACAACCGCGCACTGGCAGACCTTGAAGCTAAGATGGGCGATGCTGTTGATAACATGGACAAAGAGGCAGCTACTGAAGTCTCTAAAGAGATTGCTGCACTTGAAGCAAGTAAACCAAGTCCAGAGAAACCAGCAGACCCGAATGAGCCTCCACAGGACTTCCTTGACTTCTTAGAGGACAACAGCTGGTACAATTTACAGTCAGATGATTACGATGTCGATAAGTCTATTTACGCTGACGCTATCGGTAAACAAATCCAGGCACGTAATCCTGACCTACCCGTAAAAGA
>Ga0316207_10000687_pt1 | contig 49744 bp, 83 predicted proteins | sample 6weekpyrite_MG_FD_204943 | JGI IMG/M metagenome (GOLD analysis project Ga0316207, IMG submission 204943) | Microbial mat bacterial communities from mineral coupon in-situ incubated in ocean water Damariscotta River, Maine, United States -... | ecosystem: Environmental > Aquatic > Marine >...
TAAATTTTCCGCAAAATCAATCGTGCCATTCTCGTAATAACATTCAATCATTACTGATGAAGGTGCTTTCTTGCCTTGCCCATCAACAGGGAACTGGACAAATCCGTGAGTATTACTCATATTTAACCTCTATCTACTGCTGCTGGGCTAGGATTGTAACTTACACGGAACTCCTGAAAACAAGTATCCATATCCATATTAGCTTTTTCTAATGCTGTGATACGGGTATCTCGGTCAATGATAGCAAGGCGTAATTCCTTAACAAGGTTCTCAGCTGCAACTGCCCTGCTTTCTGCTGCTATCTGTAGGTTTTGACATTCGCCAAGTGCTGCTGCTAATTCTGCTGATTCGTCCATTCTAATTCTCCTAAGCTGGGTCGTATTCGTTTCTGTCAATTCGTTGTGCTATAGATATATCTGCGTTTTGAGATGGTACTGTTTGATTCCTTCTGTCAATTATTTCATATCCCGCCGATACTATTTTGTAGTAGTACCCTGTTGTAGCAGGTGCAGACCATGTAAAACTTCTGTCGTCTGCTGTACCTGCTGTAGCAACCTCTATTCCGTCAATGATGCTATTATCCGAAGTTTTGTAAATACGAACCTCGGTATTGTCCTTTAGACCAGAAAATGTGACTGACACATCGGCTGATACAGTAACCGTACAACCAGCAGTCCTCACATGGCTATCTGCTGTAACTCCGCTACCGCCAGATATATTTATGGTCATAGAGCCAGTGGCAATATTAACATAAATAGCTTTATCTGCATCAGTAGTCAGGGAATATCCAGTAAAGTCTATATCAGTTAAGGTGATATTTGCAGCAGTACCGCCTATCTCTAAGCCATTACCTGTGCCATCACTTGTGAAAGAGCTTCCAGATATATTTGCCGCCTCAGCAGGACTCGCTGCTAGAACTGGAGAAGTACAGTTATCAAATGATGTGCCTGTCACTGTACTGCCTGCAACGGCAATCTGCCCGCAAGTTAGGAATGTACAACCTGCTACAGTCGTGTTTGAGTCAAATGTAAAATCACCCCATCCAATGAAACTGGTTGTTGTTAGATTTACAGTGGCATTATCTGTTGTTACCCAAGTACCGGGGCTTTTAGTTCCTAATGCTTTCCATGATATGTTGGTCATGTCTACGGTAGAAGATGCGTTTTGAATCTCAACCGTATTAAATGGCGCAGTTACGGCAGGATGGTCGCGCCAGAATAGAGTCTTATTAGAGTCTGTGAAGTTTACAACATTGGTGCTGCTACCTAATTGGTGTAATCCAGATAAGAAGTACGAGCCATTAACAAGCTGAATAAGCCCCCACCTGTCTGTTACGTCGCCTCGATTGGTTACTGCAAGGTCGAAAGATGCGTCAGCGTCACCGCCTGTGCCTAGCTCGTAGATCATATCGCAACGCCCTACGCGAATAGCATCCAGCGCGTTAGGTGCGCCTTTAGTCGGGCCGCCTGATGGCAGGTCAAACATAACACCTACATGATCTTCTACTGCGGATGGGCTACCAGTATCTGCTTCATCGGTAGATTCTGACGGATTGACCGCCGCAAATACCCATCCCATAAACTCAATAGAATCTGAGCCGCCCACATACCAATGCTTGTACGCATTAGTGCCTGAGCCAATCACCATGTCGATGCCGCCATTAGCCTGTATGTCCAGCGAATTAGGCGTGGCATGGGTACACCACATAACAAATGCACCATCTGTACCGACCAATGATGCTCTGTCAGATATACAATCGTAGATTATTCCCTTCTTGGCAGAGGCAAAGGCATTTTTACTAATCATGCCCGTACCTTGAATAAAGTAATCAGTCTCGTCATTTAAGCCTGACGCACCACCACCCAAAGCAGCGGCATTGGCTTTATCGCCAGCCCCTACCATAAGATCGGTCATGTTCGTACTATAGGTACTAGCCGCCATTTAAACTATCAATTTCCTGTTGATTTAAGTTGGTGAAATTTCCTTCCGCTCCACTTTCCAGCAGCCGAGTCCCACCACAGATGCAGATTACGCTCTGGTCAGGTTCATCATTATCCCCAAACCAGAGCAAATCTAAACACTCTGCACACTTAGTATGCAGCCGAGCCATTAAGCAAGGTCAACCGCGTTACGCTCTACAGCAGCAGTAATTGAGAATGAAAGCGATGTAGATTCTGTGATCTGCAATCCTTTCACTACCGCTGTTTGTGCATCCTCAAACCCTGACGCAATTAGCACTACGTCTGCCGCTGATGCAGTAGTTCGACCTTCCTGAGCGTTACCGTTCCAGTCAAAGTCGAAACCGATAGGCGTGGACGTTACGTTGCCAACAATAGGCGAGCCGCTGTTATCGTTCACAATAGTTGCTTGTGGCGATGGGTATGGATGCTCGTCAACTGTAGGGCTTTGTGAAGTTTCTGCCGTACCAACTGCCGTGCCATCAACCTTACGCACGGTGTAATCAGAGCCAGAAGTATTAACCGCTTCAACAACAAACAGTCCGTTATTCGCTGATTCGGCAAATGAGCCAATACGCAAATAATCACCAACCGCATAAACGTCCAGAGGTGTACCTTCTAGGTCATAAGTAGAGCCAGTATTGCCGACTGTACTAATATCACTTGAACCTGTTACCCGTGATGTGCGGTCAAAGTATAACCAGTATTCACCAGCAGCATCATCGACAAGTGTTTGCGAGAAGTTTAAGTTACCAGCAGATACAAATGGGTATTGACGCTCTGTACCACCGTTATCAACCGCACGGTAGTTAGGACGCTCTGCCGCTGAGAAACCTTCGACAATTACACCAGTATCAGTAGGACTGTTTGGGTTAGCAGGTGTGAACGCACCAGATTTGAAGGTTGGGCCAACGAAGCTGGTAAGTCTATCGCCAATGTTACCTACAACCACATTTGCCGTTTCATCAATATCTGATGCTTGGCGAAGTTGGTACTGAGCTTTTTCGTGAATCTCAGCGAGTGTAGCGGTCTTAGGTGTCGCTCTGTCCATTGTGAATGACAGGCTTGTTTCTGAGTTAGTCAAGGCACTTGTAAGCACAATGGTTAGCGTACCAGCAGCATCAGTAGGTGTACCAGAAATAGTATGAGTATCCCTATCGCCACCAGTAGCATCGTGAATTGTTAAAGTACCGCCAGCGTAATCGGCTAACGCTTCACCAGAACCTAGATTTAAACTGGCTGACGTAAAGGTAGTTGTGCCATTAGATACGCCATTAGCTTGTGAATAAGTACCCACATCAATAACAATACCGAAGTCACGTAGCGTTGTTGATTCTACTTCACGGTTATAAGTTTCCGACAAGTAACGAACTCGTACTTCATCCCACGGATCGCCAGTAACAGGATCAGCTTTTGTAATATCAAGGTCGGTGCTATTAGATAGCGGGAACTTAATAATTTTAGACGTGATGGCTGTTTCACCAGCAGATACTAGGTTAGCCTGATCGTACAATTTACCTTGTTCTCGCAAGAACAGCGTTACTGCATTGGCGTTACTGTATGCAGCGGTCATTGTTGTATCAGCCGCGTTGTTAGTCCACGGTGTACCAGTGGTTGTAATAACGGTAGCCGATAAAGTATCAATGACAATCTCGCCGCTTGTAGCGAAGTTATTGCCTGCATCTTCTGCGTTGCTAATCTCAATAGTACCGCCGACCACATAGCCTTCTGTAATCCAACTGCCACCATCGTTACGAGTCAGGGTGTTGTTGGTAGTAAACGCAAAACCTGAGCCAGCATCAGCAGCAGTCACGTTGTCTGAGTACAATACAGCTTCGTTCACCTTATCAGGGTAAATAAAGTTTGTACCCGCGCTGGTATCGGTAGCATCTGAACCGAAACGTAAGTACGCTTGGTCAGCCGCGTTATCGAAGTCACCCAAAGTTGTTGCGTTAAAATATTTCTTCTGAGTTACACCGCTTGAGTCAATTTCATCCCAGCCCGCGTTTCGGATTAAACGGCGAGTGTTCAGGTTATAAGTAGCATCATCTTCCGCTGGCTTCCAGCCTGAGCTATTACCAGAAGGATCTTGCCCGAAAATCCACTGACCAGCCGCGAATGAGATACCAACCATTGGGAACTCAGCAGAGTCCAATAGGTATTGGTCATCATTCCAACGCGCCTTCATGTGTGAGTGAAGTGCTAACTGTGTGATACCATCAGCAGATAAGTTGCCTTGCTCGATCAGGTAAAATGTTTTTGTGAAAACATCATAGTGAACTGACTTCTCTGTAGTTAGTCCGGTAGAGCCAAACACTGATGTTGATTCTGCTGCTAAGTTTACTGGGTCAGTACCTACCACTTTCTCACAAGTAATGGCAGAAGTAGTTGGCGAACCGCCTGTCTCAATATACAGTCCGTTATTACCTGTAGTAGATGAGTCTCGAATCTCGAACACTTCGCCTGCTGCGATTGCTGGTAAGGTTGCCGAACCAGTCAAGACGGTGCGGTTACTTGCACCTGTGCCTGATAAGGTAAACGCTAGATCAGCTACCACATTTTCTTCGCCTTGATTTAGGTCATCAGGCCCGTCTGTAATTAATGCCATTGTTTATTCTCCTAAATTAGCAATGTAAGATTTTAGTTTACTTTCTTTTGATTTGATAGCTTCACTTCGCTCTTTCAAATCAACTTCAAGTCTATCTAAGGACTCTTCTTTGCTATTTAAAGATGCTTGAGTACGGGCTTGTATGCTTCCTACCTTACCTAACTCTGCTTCTAGTGCCTTCAAGTCAGCACTTTTCTCTGCTAAACTTGTTTGTTTATCACTTAATTCCTGTGACTTGGCTTCATTTGATTTACGTATAGATTCAAGTTTAGCAAGAGCAGGTGCATATTCTCGCTTCTCTGCTTCAAAAGCCTCCCGTTCACTTGAACAAATACCCTGTTGTGTTGCTACTAATTGCAAGGCTGCTTTTGCTTTATCACGAGCGTCTGTCAGTTCTTGCAATCTTGCTTCGTACTTATCACGGTCATTAAGGAAGTTAATGAAGGCGATAAATGATTCTTCCTGTTTCATATCATTCACCCGTAAGTGTAAGTTGTTCGATCATCCCAAATACCGCCCTTCTTATCTTTAGCGTTTATAGGTGATTCGATGTCCGTGTCGTCACCGGAAGTTGTGATACGTAGTATTTGCCATACAGCATCTGACGTATTACTTCCTCCTGATGTTGACCCGATATAGGTTAGAGTAGTAGATACCTTGTCAATTTTAACTGGCATTAGTTAGCCTGAGTAATCTCAACAATTGCTTCTGCACCGTTCGTGTAAGAGTTGCTAATAATCCGTACAGACTTCATAGGCCAGTCGCTTAATGAGCCATGTGCGTCTGCTGTGACAGCTGCAAGTGTATCATCATCAACCCAGCCTAGACTTTCTTGGTCTGAGGTTATAGTGAATGGATTATCGTTAGCAAGTTGCACATCTAAACTACAGGTACCAGTAACATTCAACGACACCATTGGTGCAGTCTCCCGATACCAGTCCATTACTTTAGTACACGTAGCAAACTCATCTACCCAACCAATGTCAAATGTATCTGCACCGATTGTTGCTGATGGGGTTATACTCGTTAATGTCTTAAAGTACTTAGTTGATTGAACGGTAGCTGATCCTGCTGGACCTGCAATAGTCTCTATTTGTACACGGTCATCTGCATCTGTACCCACTAAGTCAATAGTCTTTAGTGAGTGGTCAGTTGCTGTGTCGTTTAATACAGAGACTTTATGTGCTAATGAATCACCAACAATAGTATTTGTTAGTGTAAATGTAGCACCCGTTACGTTAGATGCGAAGCCAGTTAGGTTAGCGTCTGCTGGGTCTATAGCTATAAGTATTGGTCGCATTATATTCTCCTATAATCTATCGTTATTAAGAGGCAATAATACCGTGTGTGCGGAGTTTAGCTAAAAGGGAATTAACCTTCGCTGTTAAATCAGCTACGGATTGACCTAGTTCGGCTACAGTAGGAACATCACCGTCTGCAATAGTGGCTGAATCACCAGCTGTTGGTTCGTTAGCTGTCCAAGTAATTGCGTAGTCAGCTTCGGCAGCTGCCTGTGAACCGATTGCTTGAACACCATTGATTTTTAATGTAGCAGTATCAAGACCGCTAAAATGTGTATCTGCCATGTTATTTACTCCTAGCCCGACAAAGGCTGTCAACTCTCCCGTGTGGGGAGATATATAGTTAAGAAAAGCTCCACCCCCTTACGGGGGCTTCGCTAAAATGGTCTAAGCTGGGCTTGAACCAAAGATACCACGAGGATCAGTCCAACCGAAGCTGTAACGACCTGTAGCTTTGTACTTAAGGTTATCTGAATCAAACTCGTTATCATCAGAGAAAGAATCACCCTTACGTTCAAAATGCTTCATACCATCAGGGCAATTAGTTCGGATGAACCAGTTGTTTGCATCTGAAAGGTAGTGGTTCATCTTGACACCTTGTGGGAATTTACCATTCAACACAGCCTTATCATTATCAGCAGTCCCCGGACGCATAGTACTGTTCAGGATACGATCAGCATTGAACTGCTGCTCTACTGGGATAACTAAACACTGTGGTTGAATAGCAATCTTCAAACCGCGGTCATTCTCAAGTTTACCAATGTCAATCAAAGCCTGTTCTAAAGAGGCTTCTGAAAGGTCAGCAGCAGTTGTTAAACGGTTACTGTAAGTACCACCAGATACATTTGCATGTGATGTGCTTAACATAGTTGAACCATCACCGCCAACATAACCAGCTGTTTCAGCACGGTTGTATACATTTGCTGCAACAATTTCCTTTGTTTGACGCATTGAGAAGGCTAGTGCTTGAGCACGTTTCTTACCAATAACATCGTACAAGTCATCTTCAATCATTTCATCAGTAATGACAAAGCCAAGACCATATGAAACGTGTTGGTAACGAGTAAGGAAACCTTGTTTAGCATCATCATATGCTACAGCACCACCTTCCGGTTTAACTGCGGCAAGACCAAACATACTTGTACCCATGTCTTCTTCAAAAGCCTTACGAGAAGAGCTTGTATCAAAAAGACCCGTGTACTCCTCAGCATGTTTGTTGTATGCTTCACCGTACCATGAGTTGACACCAACCTGTAGTGCCTTTGCGAAATTACTACTATTAATAGGCATTATCTATTCTCCTTAGTCAAATGCTGTTTCTGTTTGAGTTACTTGTACCCAGTAACGAGTATTAGCTAAAGAGCTATCGTTATCTACGTAGTCAGGAATCTCAACAACAACGAAGTCAGAGTTTGTATTAGAACCAACTTCTTGAAGTGAAAGACCAGTTGTAGCTGAACCAGCTGTGGCAACTAAGTCACATGGGTCGCCAACAACTAGGTCAAGGTCAGCATCAGATTGAACTTCAAACACTGTATCACGAGCAGGTACGTAGAAAACTACGTAGTCTGTATGTACAGATGCAGAGTCATCGTAATAGATTTTGTTAAGGTTTTCAGGATCGACTGCTGAACCGATAGAACCAGTCATTTCATCAATCTTACCGAAACCAACAGCAACACCTAAAATAGCAGCGTCGTTTGTAGCAGCAACAGCCGCAAGTCCTGACTCAAGGTTTAGCAAGTCACCAACAAAGATGTCGGCTCCGTCAGCTACACCGATTGCTCGGACTTGGCCTGTTACAGAAGCACCAGAAGTGTGCTTAATTGGCGTGAAACCGCGAGGGCGATCTGGATTTGCCATATTTATATCTCCAATATAAGTTTAATTAACCTTAGTAGTGGAGATACTATTATCATGAGATTTTAACTTCACCATAAGTACCATCGTTACCACTATTAAGAGTTCGTTTCATATCAGACTCACTCTCATCAATAGCTCGATTTGCAGCAGCACGATCCTCATTGTAGAGCTCCTTAGAGATTCTCATAAGGTAAGCAGTTGTTCCACTTCCAACACCCTTGGATACCATTGAAGATATATCACTAGAGCTGTCGATGGAAATATCACCAACTGCTAAATCGTCTTGTACAAACTCGTAACCACCAGCGAGAAATTGGTCGATACGTCCTTGCGTGTCATTTACCCAACGATAAACAAACGCATTATCTTTATCAGCAACAGTCATCACATCGCGTCGGCCACTTACTGGGACTCTATTAGGACGATTGTTACCACGATTTTTAGCTTTACTATTCGCCATTTCTACTTTCCTCTTTAATTGTGTCTGTCTTTACAGATGATACTTCTACTAAGTTATTTGCCATTACGGTCAAAATAATCCTTTACGAACTCTTCCTCAGTGATCTTACTCGTACGAAGAATAGTCTTCATTACTGATCGTGCTTCTGAGGGTAAGTCCTTTGCAGTAAATTTAGTCTTACTCTTAGCTTGCCTTGGAGCGGCCCCACCTTCTACAGCAGCTGGCTTCTTACGGCTAGTATTAGTAAACTTATCTGAATAACTGCGTTTAATATGTTTAGAAACTGCTGCGTATACTTCTTCTCGGCTCTTCTCTGGGTGTTTAGTCCAGTAGATTTCACCATAGATGTCTGCATCATCGCGTAGTTCCTGATCGTCATTATACCAAGAGTTATCTGCTATCCATGTCTCGAAATCTTCATTAGATTGCTTCTCTTGTTTAATCTCTTCCTTGGCCTTTTCTCGTTCATCGGCCAGTTGTTCCTCGATCTCAACAACTTTATGATTATCGCCATCATCCATTGCTTCGACTTTCTGTCGTTTTAAATCTTCTATAACTTTCTTCCGTTCATCTGCTCTTATATCTTCTTGGTATTTATTGATGTTTTCAATATCACCTTGAAGACGTTTATTCTGTCGCTTAAGAGAATGAATATCATCGTAAAGTCCTTGTCGGTCTAGGAACTCCTCGGCACTTAAGTTTTTCTTACCTTCGACACCCTCTGGTGACCAACCCTTATCGATAGCACTTAGTTCTTCTTCCGTGTATTCAGGGGCTTCTTCTACTACTTCTACTGCTTCAACATCACCTTTATCTTCGGCTAGTGCTGCTTCAAAGTCTTCTTTAGTAGGTACTGCTACTTCTTCTTCGGCTGCTTCGGCCATTATACTTTCTCCTTAGTATGCACTATTGCAATTACATCTTCATCATTACAAACGATATATGAGTCATCACCATCTTCGACAACTTTACCAGAGTACTTAGCATAGTAAACGGTATCGCCAACTTGAGCCCAAGGATTACCTTCATCAAATCCTAGCCAAGCATTAGGGCCTACACCCTCAATAACACCGATAACTGTTGCTGCTCTATCTCGTTTCCAATCATCACCAACGTCTAACTTAAAACCTTTTAAGGCCCCATCTTCTACTTCTTCTTCAAAGTGTTGTGGCCTAATCAGGACTCTATGTCCTACTACTTCAATCATATAAATCTCCCTCTTGCGGGTCTTCGTACTCGGTATCTAACAGGTCATCTATCCCTTCAATCATTCCTTCGCATCGCATTGCCATATTAAACTCTGAGGCTCTTACGTACCCTCTAAGGGCATCAATGTAATCTTGTTTACGTTGCTCTAGGTTTTTAAAGATAAACTCTGTTACGTTGTTACTTCTCCACTGTTGGTATTCTTCCCTTGTTATTTCCACTCGCACTCTCCTCTTTGGATTGTCTTAACTCATCGAACGCTCTATTAGCACCATCTATAGCACTAAATTCTTTCACTTCGGCTAACTTAGCCTCAATCTCTAGTTTAGCCCAACCCCGTTCACTTTCATCTTGAGCTACCATCTGTTCTAGCTGGAACTGCTCATTAGGACCTTGCGGTGGCATGGTCATAAGCTCTGGGATATTAGGTTGGTCTTGTGCTTCAAGTATACGCTTAGTAACTACCTGTGGGTTTACTGTACCCATTTGCAATACTTCCATCAACGCCTGTGCTTTCATAAGTCGCTGTGACTCTGAGGCTACATTAGGGTCAGCTGATGGTTGTACATTTGTTGTATCCAAACTATAATCAGCTTGGAAGATTTCCATAGCACCTTCTTCACCGATGTCTAGTACTTGGAAGTACGACTCAGGTGGGAGGTAGATGCGGTTAAGTCGGTATAACTTCTTAAACTCTTTCTTAAGGCTACGGTGCATACGCTTATAGATTGAACTAAATACCTTAAGACCTTGTTCAATTACAGCCATCGTAGTCGTAGCTGGCTGATTCTGTCCCGGGTTCTCCCCGGTTAAGATGTCTGTTACAGAGCCTAGTTTATTCGCGCTGTTCACCATCATGTCAAGTAGAGTGAATAATACTTGGCTTGGATCCTTAGTTGGTAGAGGTACGATGCCCTTACGTAAGTCCTCAGAGGTAGAGTTAACTGTCTTCCACTCTCCTAGGCCAAATGCTTTCTTACCACCCTTAATACGGATACCACGAGAGATGAAGCCAGCGTTTAAGTTATTAAGCGTACCGCTGTCAACAAGTTGGTTAATAAGGGTATTGACAGTGTTGTTAATCGGACCAAGTAAAGTACCGAATCCAATATCATAGAAACCTCCGTCTGGGTTAGGTACAAATGAGAACTTAGTGAAGTACTCGACAGGCTTAATCTGAATAACGGTACCATCTTCTTTCAAAGATACGCCTTCATCGTCCCAACGTCTAACAATACGCACTACATTGCCTGTGTCAAGATTTACAGTAACTACGTAAGGCTCTGCATAACCATCATCATCTAGGTCAAGGAAACGATGCTGTTCAAGGAACACATAGGGATTAGAGTCATCGCCATATGAAGGGGCATCTACACCACTTCTATTATCTTCACTGTCGTCTATCGTATCAGTAGAGGTACCTACGTCAACATCAAGGTACATATCCATTGCTACACGTTCATACACGTCGTTCTCAGATAACTCAAGTACGTGCGTCTTACGTGGAGCAGATTCTAGGTCCTTAGTCCAGTAATTAACTACAAGGTCTTTAGGGTAGATAAGCTCACTGACGTTATGGCCAAGGCTAGGGTTAAAGTAAGTCTTCTTAAATACAGAACCAACAATAGGGAGGATAACACATAGCTTATCCATCTCTTCTTCCCAGTTCTCCATTTCTTCAAGAACTTGGTAAGACATATGCTTACCTACACGGATAGCAGATTCACGCTTCTGTCCTGTTGGATCAAAACCACTTACTTTAGCCTTAACTACTTGAGTACCCGATACCAGTGCTGGGTACGCTCTACTTGAGAATTGTAGGGCAGCAGTTGTAAGGATAGGATACTTAACATTTGAAGCACCATCCCAAGGAAAGGACTTCTTCTCAACTGTCTGCATAGCCAAATCCATTGACTCATCGAAACGGTCTTCCCATTCTGCCCGGGAATCCATGTCTTCGTCATAGGCTTCTACAACAGTTGCGCCAATGTGATGGAGGGTTTGCTCATCGAGCTCCTCAGCGATATTATCAAAATCCGCTAAGTCCTCAAAAGAATATCCAGTTTCATACATAAAGTTTAGTATCCGGTAATAATACAACGACCAGTAGAATCGTCATCATCTTCGTATTCATCTTCCCAGTCCTCGTCTAGTTTCTCTTCGTGGGTTAAGCCCTCTATGTACTTATCGAGAGCTAGTCCAACCCATGCTAGGGAATCTACTTGGTCATCATGCTTAGACCTAGGGAACTGTATCATTTCTTGTTCTAAATCTGCGTACCACGATGCTTCTTTGTTAAAGTAGACACCACCAGCTCTCATTCGTGCCTGTATAGAACGTGCCCTACTTGTCTTATCTTTGATAGGTACCATCTCATTAAGTGAGATAAAGATACCCCTATTCTGCATCTCTTTACGTAGGAAAGGGCCAATAGCTTTCTGGATAGCCCCTGCTTCTACTGTGAATATCTCCGGTTTGTACCGTTTATATACACTGAATATCTCATCGATGATCTCAAGGGAATCCCAACGGCCCCTCCGTACATCGATAACGTACATGTTATTTTCACTATCTACACCAACAGTACTAATAACAGTGTAGTCAGCCCGGTCAGCATCTGAGATAGCAAAGTCAACAGCTGAGTAGTAGTAAAGGTGCTTATCAGCTATATCATCATCATCATACGTTAAGAAGTCTTCTTTCTTAAAGTAAGCACTTGCTTCATCAATCGGATAGTTAAGGTACTCTTGACTATAACCTTCTGGCATACCTTGTTGGATATACCCGCGTCGGATCCGTTGTAGACGCTCTTTGTTAAACTTCTCTGGCCACAGAATCTCCGAGAAGTCTTCATTGTGTGCCCGGTACCGCTTAGATGTCCACTCAGGGTCGTTTAAGAGCCTCTCTAAGAGCGAATCTAAGTGTAGGATAGTACCTACTATACGTACCTTACAATCGTCTGCTCCAGCGGGTAAGAGGGCCTTAAAGAACCAGTTACGGAACTTCTCGCGACGGTCCTTATTCATTACCATCTCATCATTCTCAAGGTCATCCCCAAGAATCATATCAGGTCGTCTATTACGCCACTTCATACCACGAACTTTCTGTTCAGAACCCTTAACTTCTATTCTGAACTGGTAACCATCTTCCATTTCAACGATTACTTTGGTTTGTGCATCGGTAGTAAACTTCATCTTACCGAATAAACCGACTAATTCTTCATTTTCTTCCAGTTCTATCTTAATATCACCTAAGAACTGTATGGCCTGCCCTTCTGTATCCGATACAATAACGATATACTTCGCTTCTCGGAATAATGCTGCACTTAAGGCAAAGCTAAGGGTTACGCTGGTACTCTTAGCGTGGCCACGAGGGGCGGCTAGTGCTACCCAAGGGTCATCTAAACAACACATCTCCCATAACTCTGAATGAAAATCAGGTATTGGGGTTGGTTTATCAAACCTACTAGCAAGAACTGACCCAGTAAATCCTTTTACTCCGTGAGCCGTTAACTTCAATTACTCGCCTTTATGCTTCGTATTGTACTTTTTACCTTTCCAAGTAAAGATTTTTTTACCAGCTGCACGAGCCGCCTTAAATGCTGAACCAAATGAAGGTGTCTTCTTAGCTGGGGCCTTCTTAGTAGCTGCTTTCTTCGCTGCTGCTGCCTTCTTGCGGTCAGCTGGACCACCTGTACGTACGATAGTGGTCTTAGTACTACCACCCTTACCGCCTGTCGTAGACGGTGTACGTTTCAAGGTAATACGGCTACCTTCGCCTTTCTTATGTGCTGTCTTGAAAGGGTCTTTCTTATTAGTACGTGTCAGAGCCTTGACGATTGTATCACCACCTGACTTCTTACCGCCCTTAACAGGGCCCGGGTTACGTACACGTTTCTTAGCTGTAGTAGTTGTAGGTTTACGTGGTGCTCTACGTCTTGATGCTCGTGTGGCCATTACTTATCTTCCTTTGTGACTAACGATACTACAGAGCCACCAGCAACCTTCTCAAACTTCTCTTGGAGAGTCTCTAAACGGTCTTCTAAGGTAGACTTAGTATCTACATTAATATTCTCACCCCGTACAAGGGCACGTTTGTCGTACATGATACCTGCAATAACAGCTGAATCTCTAGCTGAAACAGGTTTATAATCTACCTCAGAACCATTCTTGAATGGGTCACCCTTAATCAAGCGGTCAGCTGTATTCTGTAAGGCAAGGTCTAGGATACTGGATAACTTGCGGTCAGCTGCTTGACCCGCTACAGAACGAGCAGCATGGCATACTTCTGTAAACCACTCAGTACGTTTCCAAGCAGCACAGGTACCGTAGGTTAGTTCAGCTATTTCAGCTGATTTACGCATAGAGTTACCGCTAACGTAAGCAATAAAGAAATTAGCTACTTTAGCTGAATCTGTATGTGAACCCTTAAGGTTCTCAATTATCTGTACTAGGTGACTATAATCTAGTTTAAATGAAGGCATCTATTTACCCTTTCGTTTGGTAGCGGTCTTCTTTCTACCCGCTGTCTTAGTTCTAGCAAAAGAACGATTACCTTTCTTAGATTGAACCTTGAGATTACTCTTACTATTATTCTTGGTATTATTATCTTTATGGGCTACATCTTTACCAGCTATCTTCTTACCCGCTTTCTTAGCAATTAACCGGGCTCTGTTATTAGCTGCACGTTTAGGCTTCTCACCTCTAGCATCGCTAGTACGCTTTTCTTGCTTGTAGTTACGCTTGTAGTTAGGAGATGAAGGCACTAAGCTGCTCCACCAACACACTTACCATTGACCATCTTACCACCAACAGCTTTACAATTACGGATAGCTGCCTTAGAACCAGAGCCCTTAGTGTACCCCTTCTTACTGGAAGGAGGTATAGAACCCATGGCTAATTTTTGACTCATCTTCTTTTGCATTTCTAAATCTCCACCTTAGCTACTTCTTCAATACGGTCTACACAACCAACAGGGTATTCATTTACATCTGCCCATTTCTTATTAATCTTATCGTAGGTAGACCCTATTCTGTAGACACCATTTGTCTTATTCACATAGAAACCAGCTGACTTAAGAACTGGAAGGGCTTTAGTAGGTTCATCCTGCCACCCTGATGTACACTCAATATCTTTCCAATGTACTATTACCAATCGTTTCTTCATTTAGCTGATACCTGAATTAGGGGGTTCCAAGTTTTTGTCAGCTGAGTTGGAACCGTAAAAGGAACTCAGGTTGAGCTGAGAAATCAATCTAGCTTCAATTCTTGTTACTGGGACAGGGCGGGTGGGTACCACCGGGTATATTAGCTATACCTATGTAATATAAGTAAGCTAAGCTGAATAAAGAATCTCCTAAGTCATTCAGAGTAGAATACCCTAGGAGTTTTACAAGGTGTGTGAAGTGTATATAACCTTGTAAGCTAAGACAGTATAAATTTCCTTAGTCTATACTAATATTATACCATATATACTAACAAAAGTCAAGCACTTTCTTCATCTAATTTAGTGATGTGAGGTATAACAAGGACTTACAGGGAAGGGCTCTTTAGAAAATATATAAATTGTGACAAGGGGGGTATCCTCCCCATCTGGCAAGGGGGCGGTCTTTGTCCCCCCGTACCCCTCGGCTTGAACTGGATTAATTCTAAGGATAACCCCACGTATACTGGGTCAATTGGTACACCTCAGGCAGGCTGGTATACCTCGGGTATAACTCAGTTAGCTGGATACAATTGGCTAACCCCATCGAGCCTATGTTGTCCCTTTGTCCTGAGGACGTTGGATTGTAAGGGGAGACCCCCCCCCATATAAACCAAGTACTTACCAGTCAATCACCATATACCCCCCAGACCGCCGGAGAGCCCTTGTAAGCGACTATCTATAAACCCTTACCATAGCACTACTACGTTCAGGTTATAGCCTTAGACGTACAGCGCACCAACACAGTGCAAGAGTGCACCAGGATAGTGCAATATAATACATAACCTTATCAATACCTTATGGCCTAGATGATAATCATTATCAATAACACGCACTATTATGGTGCAAATCAGGGTATACTTATATACTAAACTGTAATAAAATCAATGACTTAAAACTTGGCACGGTAACTGCATTATATTACAGTAACTTTAACAGGCCATTTGGCCACACTTATATCAGGGGTATAAAACATGACTAAACTAAACATAGGCGACACACTTCCAAACGGGGCTTTACTACTAGCCGAGCATAACAACGTGGTATTAGCCAAGGCACGAGGCGTAGAGCCTTATGTAACGTGGGAACATAACGGCGACTATGGCACTTACTGGGGTCACTACTTCCGTAATGAAGCCGATGCAATGCGCGACTACTTAAACCGTTCTAACGTGGGGGCATAGGTTAATGATAGACTTCAAATACTACTGGGGCTTATACGTATATTGTGGCGTTATGTTTTTACTAACACTTATCGAGAGGGTTTACGCATGAACTATTACACTACAATCAACGGGAATATTAAAGGCGTACATGACAACATAGCCGATGCACGTCGGCAGTTATTAAAGGCTGTACTGGTACGCTCAAAGGACTACTTTCACGCGCTCACTAATGACTATATGGGTATTGATGGGTTAATGAGTGTACACGTTAACGGCGACGATATTAAAATCGAGAGGGTAGCGGGATGATTGACAAAGACGATGAAAATTACAAGGCGGGTTATCAGGCACACTGGGAATATATCACATTTGGTATAGAGCCAGAGTACACACCAATTCAAGACGGCTCGCCACAAGATGAAGCATATATGGCGGGATGGAGTGCATCGGAAAGAGTTAAACGCTGGAATTAATTGACAGGGTATAGAGTATATGAGATTATGTACTCTATGCCGTATCAATTGGATACGATATACAACCAAAAGAGGGTAAGACAATGGAATTAGTACAAAATGACACAACCGAGCAAGCTATCGATTTTCAACTAGTTGAGCAATACGAGAAGGACTTGACCAAGGCCGCTACTGATATGCTTACAGGTGAAACTGGATACAAGGCGCAAGTGTACAAGCTACTTGGCAGTGAGCACCACCTAGACGAAGGTATGCTGGCAATGGTGCGTATGTTCAGTGCTATTGAGCATAGCTATACTAAAGAGCAGGGAAAGGAAAAGAACCAAACACTATCTAAGCTACGCAAGGCTATAGCTAGATTTTGTGAAGATACTGATACTGAAAAGCTCACAGTTAAGGTGCGTAAAGTATCAGATGTAAGTGATAGCTTAATGCATACCGACCACGGCGAGGGAACCGTTATGGCTCTCGTACCCGCTAAAGCTCAGGCCAAGAAACAAGGTGGCGAGGGCTCAGAGGGTGAAGGTGAGCAAGAGTCAGATGGTGATGCGCTTATGGCTACACTAGATAGTGAGTATCAGGTCGCGGTCAATGCTTTTCGCAAAGACCCTTGCCTCAATAACAAGCTAATACTTGACGGTATCATGGAGCAGATGATAACAGTGAGTGTATTAGCGGCTTAGGTTTATCAGATACCCTTGTATTATGCAGGGGTATCGAATAAACTTATACCAAGGGTATAACTTACTACATTCACGAAAAGGAGAAGGACAAATGAATAACTACACATACGAGCAAAAGGTAGAAATGTATAAGGCAGGCACATACAAATTTGAAGTACCACCTGTATGCACTGTACCTTGGGACGTGGATAGTTGGATAAGGTTTATTGATGCCTGTGATGGGTGGCCTAAACTAGAGCCGATATGAGCTTGACAGGGGTATAGGCATAGGGTAGCATAGGGTATATGGAGAAAGTCGCTTAGAGAGCTTCTAAGGAGCTTACAAAGGACATTTAGATATGAACATAGATAACTTACTACATACAATCGAGACTAATGCCCCTAAGCGGTTCAGGGTGTCACTTGATGCACCTAACACATACCCTGAACTTATATCTCGGTATAACTCGGATGGGATATTGACAGTGTATAGCGGTGCTAGTGATAAGTGCTTATATCCTGAGCGGTATAATCATCTGTTTAGGGCTTGGCATGATATGGTACACATTGATAATGGCTTGACGTTTAGCTTTGATGATGAGCTTGAGGTAGCTCGGATACAGTGCAGTAAGTGTAAGGACTTGTTATCTAAGGACTTATTATGGCTTGACATAGCAGGCCAAGTATGGTACTATGAAACTCATAAGAAATATGTTGACAACCAAGCTGAGTTCGTGTATGGTTTATATGAATCTGGCTTACGATATGGAGATTTACCAAACTAAACTTATACCACAGGTATAACTAATAGGAGAAAGAATAATGGTACTAACAAAAGAAGATATAGGAAAACAGTTCAAGGTGATAGATAATACATGCTGCCATGACTTTTACATCGGTGAAATTGTAGCCTTTAAGGGTTTCGATGGCGATGGACACGCGATGTTTAATAACTCAGAAGATTTCTGGTGGTTAGATGAAGACTATGAAGTGGAGAGAGTATAATGACTACTTTCACGAAACACGAGCTATTTATGAACCAAGCACCGTCATTTAACTTTGAGCTGGATGCAGACGAGTTACTGGCTAAGGCTCTCGAGCTTGGCTTTGTAACACCAGTCGATGGTGAAGATGACCTATACGTTATGAATGAGGATTATTGAGATGAAAATTAAACACGAACAGCCATTCATCCTCTTTAGCTCGGATGTATCAGGGCACAATACCTTAGCTGATATTATAAATGTATCGTCTATTGTATCTGACCTACAGAGAAAAGAGATACTATTCAAACAGTTACTGGGTAAGTGGCGCGGTAATCTTGAGGGTGCATTCCTTGTCAATGCCTCTCATCGTGATGAAGTACTTGAACTGGCTGATAAGTATAACCAGACCCACGTACTTTATGTGGATGACAGGCGTTCAGCGTATCTTATTACTGTGGCCGATGGTAGGCAAGAGTTTATTGGTACGTTTACAAGGGTTGACAAGGACTTTGCTTTGTGCCAAGATACCTATACATATGACCCACAGCATGACCAATATTGGTGTGTTAAATAAATTTATACCGGAGGTATAACTATGAACACGCAAGACAAGGCTATTAAAGATTATAAGGACAAGATAAAGAACCCCATGACAGCGATACGGGCATTCTGTGTCTCTTGTATGGGTGGGTATGTAGGTGAGGTTGGAAGCTGTACGGCTAAGGACTGCGCCCTGTACCCGTTCAGGATGGGTAAGAACCCCCATCACACTAGAAAACCTAAACCAGGGCAATAATATGCCTTATTAAGGAGGATTTATCATGGCTATGTACTACTGTAAACAATGCGGGACATTGACAGATGATGACTATGACCCAATGAATGAAGATGAGTTATGTACTGACTGTGCATGTGAAACATATGACTTATCTTATGATGAACAGAAACATGACTACTTGGAGGGACTTGGCCTTGATAGAGACTAAACCAACCCTGACCCACTACGTGGATACTGTGCTGGCTTATATCGCTGGTATAACATTAATTGGCCTGATGATATGGGCTACCGTATACAGTGAGCACTTTGACAATACATTCCTTGTGGGTGGATTACCAAGTGAAGCTGTACAAGTTGATTGTGAATAGGAGAAAGCTATGAGCCTAGTCGAAGATAAACCTAAAACCTCTTGGCGTGTATATGAGGGGAAACATTACAGTATTGAGGTTGTGTGTTGGGTGAAGTGGGTTGACCGTGACAAGAATGAACCTGTATATGGTTGGAATGTGTACCTTTATATCATGTCAGAGCATAACCTATATGATAAAGATTCATTCTTAAAAGACCAATTGCCTTGGCATTGTGGGTGTACATATGACTCGAAGGTTATTGAGCAACCATTTGAGTTGAAGTATGATTTTCAAAGGGTAACTGAGTATAAGAAGATAGGCTCAGATTATAGCCACCTGTATGACGATGCTTATGAAACATTTAGTCCTAGTGATGGTATACCTGCTAGTATTCACTGTGACGTATTGGAGTTAATTAAAACATTAGAGGATTAAAGCTATGAAACCACAAACTATATTTAACCGAGCAGTAAGGCACTTGAATAAACAGGGTAGTAGATGCCTCAATGACAACGGGGCGTGTGCTTATCGAGGTAACGAGGGTGCTATGTGTGCTGTAGGGGCGTTAATACCTGACTCGCTGTACGAGGAGACTATGGACGAGAGTGGTGGTAAAACCGTTACAACGGTGATGAAGGAGTACCCTGCTGTGGTTAGGTATTTGGGTGCAGATAATATCGACCTCTTAAGGCACTTACAGTCAATACATGATTCTGTATCAGTTGAGAGGTGGCGCATGAAGCTCCTCGCCCTTGCGGCAGAGATGGGACTCAAAACCACAGTAATGAAGGAGTGGACACTATGAATACACTAGATAAAATTAAGGTAATGCGGGCGTATGTTGATGGAGCTGATGTTCAATACAAGCGCATCGATGGTACTTGGGACAAGGCATCTACACCCTGTTGGAATTGGAGGGATAGAGAATACCGCATCAAGTCTAAGCCAGTCAAGCAATGGGTTAATGTTTATGAGGGGGGTGCGCTTGGTGCTAACTACGACACCAAAGAAGATGCTGAACAGGCTGCTAATGGTGAACAACTTAGAACTATACTCATGCGTGAGGTTGAGGGTGAGTAAGTATACTGATGAAGAACTAAGTGTTATGGCTAAGAGGTTCCTAGGTGACTTGGGTAGTCTAGAAACTGAGTTTATACTTCATGTGCTCTGTCAATCCTGTGGATATACAAAGCAAGCAGCCATTAATAAAATTAGACGGATGGTTATACCGGAGGTATAAGATGGAAGGTAAGAAACTTATCGTAATAGATGGGCTACCGTACACTGTACCCTACTATTATAGTTGGATTGGCTCAGATGTATTCATTATCTTCGATGAAACACTACGTTCACGAAACGAAGACCTTGTACTTACAGCTGAGCAGACAGCTTTTGTAACATCTGAAATAGCAAAGGAGTTAAGAAATGAGATGTAAATTATGTGATACACCTCTACTACCTCACGAGGTTGTATGGGATGAGGAACGTGGAGAACACGAGGAGTTCTGTAAGGTATGCCAGAAGGTTGAGCTGCAAGATGATACAACTGATTACCTTGAGTCACTTGGTATAGATGTAGGTGACAGCGGGATTGTCGATTACGATTAGCTGGGTTGACGGATACCTAAATCCGTGCTATAATATTAAGTATAGTTTAGGTAATATTTATTAGTTATTAACAGGAGAGATAGAAATGACAAGTTTAAGAAAAGAACACCAAGTTGGAGATGTGTTTGAGGTTGTTAACACAGTAGTATTCTGTAATAAGATTTGTATTGGTGATATAGCTGTTATGACAGACAATAATTGGTTTGAGCTGATAACTGGCGAGTATGCGGGGCATGGACAGATTGATAGTACGTACCAATCTGTTAAACGTATCTACCCACCGCTACCAGAAGAACCAGCGGAACCAGTAGAGACTATTACTCTCATGGGCAAAGAGTATGACAAAGCCGAGATTGAACAGGCATTGGCTGATGTATTACCAATGGAGGATAAGTAGATGGAAGAATGTAAAGACAATTGTACAGAGAAAGCAAAGCCTGACTACAGTAAGTTTAAGGCAGGTAAGACATTTAGGTTTAATAGACATGGTTCTTCATACGATGGTCGTGTGTACATTGTTGTCGAAACTAAACCTTTAGGGCTAGAGCATAAAGTTCTGGCATCACTTCATAAGGGTGAGCTATGGTCGGACGATACAGTCTGCTCGCCAGAGTATATTGACAAATTTACTGAAATTAACTGTTGCTTTAAAGAAGTATGAGTAAAATAGTAGGAGATGAACCTTGCCCTTCATGTAGAGCGAAGGGTGGGGATGCTACGGGTAACCACCTCATGCGCTTTGAAGATGGGGGTGGTTATTGTAATCGATGTGGCTACACTGAGAAATCAGGAGAGCCTACTTTCACGGAGAAGGCTACAGATACTATGGCAGAGTTCAACGAAGTAAAGGCACTCCCTATCATGGCCTTGAAGGACAGGGGTATTGATAAGGATGTATGTGAGCACTACGGTATTCACACAGAGTTTAATACAGAGACTGGTAAGCCAAGTGCGTATTACTACCCATTCACCGTAGGTGGGACGGTTAAGGCATATAAGAAACGTACCTTACCAAAGACATTCACTAGCGTAGGAGAGAGCTTAAAGGGACAGACACTACAGTTCATAGGCCAAGCGTATTGTGGTACAAATAAGAAATTACTAATAACCGAAGGCCAAGACGATATGTTAGCTGCCTTCCAGATGTTATGGAGGTCTTACCCTAAGTTAAAACCAAGTGTAGTGAGCCTACCCAACGGGGCTAATGTAAAAGCATTCACTGATAACAAACAGTTCTTAGAGCAATTCTCAGAGATAATATTCTGTGGGGATGATGATGAAGCAGGTAAGAAGGTAGCGAAGGATATTGCTAACTTATACCCAGATATAAAGTTCATGGCTTTATCCGAGAAAGATGCTAATGAGATGTTACTCAAAGGTAAGGCCAAGGAGTTTATCAATGCTTTCTTTAAGGCTGAGACTCATATCCCTGACAGTCTAATTACTGTTGATGATGTATACGATGAAGCTATTGAGATGCCTACTTGGGGTAGACTATGGCCTTGGCCTAAGCTAAATGAATATACTTATGGCAGACATAATGGCCAAGGTATCTACGTAGGGGCAGCTGTTAAGGCTGGTAAGACAGCTTGGAAAGACCAAATGGCTGAGCACATAATCGTAGCCGAGGGGTCTAAGGTATTCACCTGTTCATTTGAACAGTCAGGTGCTAACCTTGTTAAGGCTGTAGCAGGTAAGCTGGCTCATAAGCAATTCCATAAGCCAGATGGTGACTTTACTCAGGAGGAATTAACTGAGGCTGTAAACCAAGTAAGAGGTAAGATACTAATGTTCGATGCCTCTTACGCTGACATATCAGCTGGCAATATGTGGGATAGACTTAAGCCAGCTATAAGACATGCTGTTGTAGTGGAGGGCGTTAAGGATGTGATGATTGACCCTATTACTCAGCTGACAGATGGCATGACACCAAGTGAGACAGAGACAGAACTAAGACGGTTTAGTAATGAGTTGGCTGGTATGGCCAAGGAGCTAGACTTCTTCTACTATTGTTTCTGTCACCTTAAGGCACCACTGCAAGGTAAGACACATGAGGAGGGTGGTAAGGTTAAGGTAGCACAGTTCCGTGGCTCTCGGGCTATGGCTGAGAAGACTAAGCTGATGCTAGGCATTGGTCGTGACCAGTACGCAGAGGACGAGATTGAACGTAACACATCTCATCATCACCTATTACTTAATAGTGGGTTTGGTAAGACAGGCACGTTTGATGTATTTTATGATGATAACACGGGGACGTACTTAGAGCCTCCGAAGGAGTTTGAGTGATGAGGACTATTATACACGTTAACCAGCACCACATTAAGCACAATAGGAAATACCCAGATAAGGCCAAACCAGTATTGACCGTCAAGGTTGGCAAGGATAATTTCTACTGTAATGAGGTTGAGTTTGGGGATGGGTCTAGGGTTGTCTACCGTCCTGATAACCCGCTACCTTGCGGGGCTCATGTCTGGATTGAAGTGGCAGATGATATTAGGCAGGGGGCTACCTTCCCCGATGGGTATATGACGTATACTGAGACTAAGGGGGTTAAGGGGTGACTATCTACTTCTGTGACATCGAGGGTAATGGCTTGCTAGTGGAGAAAGATGGTAACCCACCTATCTCTAAACTACACTGTATGTCTGTGAAGGCACTTGGCTGGGAACCAGTAACCTATACAGATATTGATACTCTACGTGGTTGGTTAGGGGTACTACGGGACAACACTACACTTGTACTACATAATGGTTTTGGGTACGACATGGATGCCCTAGTTAAACTTGGAGTTATATCTGGGTATAACTTGACTACCTTCACGCTTCCAGATGGTACCATAAAGAATGTACAGATTATAGATACACTAGCCCTTAGCAGGGAATGGTGGCCAGATAATCCACGAGGGCATGGCTTAGAGGCTTGGGCTAAGTATCTTGGGACACACAAGCCAGAGATTGAGGACTGGCACAACCTACCAATTGAGGAGTACATTGACCGCTGTGAGAACGATGTTATAACAACTGAGAAAGTATTTGAGTTTCTTATTGATAAACTAGGAGTAACTTATGCCAGTTAAGAATATTTGTTGTGAAGAAAAGAAGTGTACTAGTGATTGGCCTTATCCTTGCCTAATTAAGAACTGTATTACAGATAGGGTTTATCTCGTCTGGGATAAATATTTAGGTACAGTTGTCCAAGGCGATGGCATTGGAGAGGCTTCTAAGAAGACGGATAAGGCAAAGTCTTGGCATAGTGAACCCCATTGCTGGAAGATGTATGAAGGTACAGTTACCCTGTGCAATTCTAATAATTGAGGAGTAGAGGTATGAGTGACTTTGCATGGGCTTTACAGATGATGCAGCAAGGCAAGAGTGTAAAACGAAAAGGGTGGCAAGATGGTGTGTGTGCTTATTTTCATGACCCTAAAAAGAGTGAAAATCATCGGGGTAAGTACGCAAAGGAGTCCCTTAAAATGCCATACCTAGCAACTTGCCACGTAGCCGCTTGTGAGTTAGCTGGAGTTAGGCTTGTGTCTGACTTCTTAGCCGTTGATTGGGAGTTAATGTATGAGTGATGATATTGAAGTAGAATCTTTCAACACAACGGTTAGGGATTTTGAGGCCATCACAAGTATGCTTCATAATGCTGAGGTAGAGGGGTTACTAGTGGAAGTTGTATGGTCTTTCCACCAAGCAGCATCGGCTGGCGATAACATACCGCAAGCTACGGGCTTTGCTTTAAGTGAATGGGATATTATATGATTAACCTTCCATTCAACGTAGAACTAGCCAACGCCACCTACTACCTCATGCAAAAGCAAGAGCGACAAGGTGTGTGCTTTGATGTAGAGGCCGCTAAGGAGCTCGTTAAGTACATTGATAACCGTATGCAAGAGATTAAGGATGAGGTAGAACCTAAATTACCTCAACGTCCCTTGAATAAGGGAGAGCAAAGGGATTGGACACCACCTAAGATACAGTTTAAGAAGGATGGGACTCCCTCTGCTAATTGTCTTAAGTGGTTTGAATTGGTTATGTTGGACGACGAGGATAAGTGGGTTGGCCTTAAGAATAAAGGGTCTTATAGATTACCCCATAACGAGCCCATTATCAACTCACTACCAATGGAGCTTAAGCACCAACAGTACCTAAAGAATTGGTTTATGTCTCTTGGATGGAAACCTACACTATGGAACTTCCAGAAGAAGAACGGTTCCTTTGTACGTGAGAATGGCCAGTTGGTTAAGACCTCCCCTAAGTTCCATGATAAGGGTCGTCTATGCCCTAACTTAGAGTCACTTGGGGATAAGGTATCTCTATGTAAGCCAATTGTAGAGTGGCTGTCCTTACGTAACAGGCGTTCTGTACTACTCAATGAGGAGAAAGGCTCTGGCTGGCTATCTAACCCCAGGTTAGCTGTTGATGGTCGATTAGGAGCTGCCTCGAGTGGCCTGACTAATACTAAGAGGCAGAAGCACACTGTAGTAGCTAACGTACCTAGCTCTGATGCCTTACTTGGCCATGAGTTCCGTTCTTTATTCAGAGCCCGTAAGGGTATGACAATGGTAGGAGCTGATGCAAGTGGCCTAGAGGCACGTATTAAGGGTCACTATACGTTTAAGTATGATGGTGGTGAGTACGCACGTAAGTTACTTGACCCTGACTTTGATGAACACCAAGAGAATGCTGAGCTGTGGGGATGTGCCCGGAACGATGCTAAATCTCCCGGGTATGCACTTCAATATAACTGCCAGCCCCCTAAGTTTGCTGAGACACTTGGAGTATCCTTGGCTGAGGGTCTACCCCATTACGATGCGTACTGGAGACAGAACTGGGCTGTTAAGGATGCTATTACTGAGACTGAGCAAGAGTTTGAACGTAACTTTAAGAAGTACATCACAACTATTGACGGGTCTAAGATTGTTACACGAGCTAAGCATTCTGTATTTAATGCTAAGTGTCAAAGTACAGGAGCAAAGTGTATGGACTTAGCTGGGTGGATAGCCGATGAGATGTTGACGGAGGCAGGTATTGAGGCTTACCGTACCATCTATTATCACGATGAGTTACAGTACGAGTGTTACCCAGATGATGCGGAACGGGTAGGGGAGATTCTCGTGGAGGCAATTAGAGAAGCTGGTAAACGGTTTAATCTAAACGTCCCATTGGATGGTGAATATAAGATTGGTAAGTCATGGGCAGATACCCATTGACACCAACTTATACCCATGGTATAATATAAGTATAGCGAGGTTGATATGAATACATTATTAATATTGTTAGCATTAGCAGCACCTGTAAACCCAGAGGTTATACATACTGAACTACTTTCATGCGAAGGACTATCAGCGGGTGATGTAGTGTTGGTTGTGAATAACGGGCAACCGTATAAGGTGAAGATATTAGATGTACATGGGGATTGTCATGTTAATTTAGTGGTACTTGAGGTAATTGACAATGAGTGAACAATTGAAGCCGTGTCCGTTTTGTGGAGGTGAGGCAACCATCTCAATAATGAGTTATGGAAATGTAGTTTTATGTGAAAATTACTCGCTCGCTCGATGCCCACAAAAAGTAGTTTACGAAGATATGGGAGTAACCCCAGCAATCAAAGCATGGAACACCCGCACAAGCAACGATAAGGGAAAGCAAAATGACTGAGGAAGAAGCTAAAACTAAATGGTGTCCTATGGTGCGGGAGTCAATAAGCCCTGTTGATGACACAAGTATTAATAGGGATGTGGGAGACTGTCACTATAACTGCATCGCCAGTGATTGTGCGATGTGGGTTAAGGATCTCGACCTTATAAATCCTGAGTGTAGGGGCAATATATTAATTGAATGTCGGTATAAAGAATCTGACACCGAAGGTCACTGCGGCCTTATTAACAAATAAAGGTAAGGGGTGATTAACCATCGAATATAGGAGATAGGTTAGTGAGAATATTAAAACAACTTTTTTGCTTTCACCTTAATTGGATGCCTTATCGCGGCCTTGCTTACCAACCAGCTAAAAGGTTTGGGAAAGATATTTATGAGTGTGAGAGCTGCGGGAAAATTAGAGGGTTTGATAAATTGAATCCTCCCATAAATTATAGGAGATAGGTTAGAGGCATGAACATCACACCGACACAGACGATGAAGATTGCTGAGAAACTAGGTAAAAATATAGCGGAAGATTTTAATTTTATTCCCGAAAGAGGTTCTGTATATATCGGACGATGTGATATACAGGATACAGCTCAATGTATAAGATTCAACCCAACCGACCCCGCAATAGTGCTGGAGATGATTGATTACTTACGCAAACAAAGCACTGTAGTAATAGAAACAATTGAAGGGGAGTGCAGAGTTAATTATGAATATGGTAGTGAATCCCTAGCCTCCTGCGTTATTGAAGCCATGCTTAAACAGATAGAGGATAAGTGATGAGTCCAGATGAATTCAAAGCTATTTGTATTGAGTTTTCAAATGCACCAGATGATGCGGAATGGGGAGAAGAACATCCAATTTTTAGGATGGCTCAAGACGTAGACAATCTAAATAAACAACTAGCAGAAAAAGATAAAGAGATTGAACGGTTGCGGGGTGCTTTGGAAGAATACAAAGAGGGTTGGACTGTTATGCTAGACGAAAATTATAACCATGTATGTGTTCACAATAGCGAGTTCGTTGGTGGTAATGCACTACAAGGTAAATCGGAATAAATAGTTGCACTCTTACTTTACCTATGGTATAATATAGGTATAGGTTAAATAAAAAGGGAAGTAAATGACTTCTACAGATATAAACAGAGAGGCTAAGTTACTACTTTCACAGGCAATCAAGCTAAGGATACAAGTACCAGAAGGAGATTTACCTAAACGAGCAGATAAAGATATATTTAAGGCAATTCAATTATTAGTTAAACTACGGGGTTTCCCCAAGAAGGAGAAGTAAATATGGCTATTGATGTAACAACTGGTGGTGGTGGTTCTAAGATTCCTCGTATCGATGATGGTATGTACCCTGCACGATTATACTCAGTTATTGAACTTGGTACACAGAAACGTGACCCATTTGAAGGTACTCCGAAGGATGACTGTAAACAGGTAATCTTTACTTTTGAGTTCCCCACTAAGCAAGTAGAAATTGATGGGGCTATGAAGCCACGTATTCTTGGTAAGACATACAACATCTTTACCTCTGAGAATGCAGCTCTGCCTAAGTTAATTGCAGCACTTGACCCAAGCGGTTCTTTATCAGGTGGTGGTGCAGATGCAGGTAAGTTGGTAGGTGTAGCTTGTATGATTCAGGTTGGTTCTACGTCAGGGGGTAAGGCTAAGATTACTAATGTCTCACCTCTTATGGAAGGACTTGAAGTAGCTGATGGTGAGCTGGAGCAATTGGTATTTGACTATGACTACCCTGATATTGAGGTCTTCAATAAGTTACCTCAGTGGATTCAGGAAAAGCTAACAAGCTCTGTTGGGTACAAGACAAGTGCGTTAGCTCCCTTAGTAGCAAGTAAGCCAACTGAGGCTCCCGAAGTACCACCAGAGGATGATGTTCCTTACTAAGTAGGTTTTCCCTGAGCAACGGAATAAAAAGGCTCACCTTTATTTATACCAAGGATATAAGTTATGGCAATTGACCTATCAGTACCAGACGTAAAGAAGACCGATTTCGGTCCTAACCATTGCCTTATTGATGGAGATATTATTCACTATCAAGCTGCCTCAGTTGGTGATGCAGTAAGCTACCACTGGGAGGGGCATGAACCTACTAAGTATAAAAAGGATGCCTTGGCCTATGGTGCTATTCATAGCCTAGACCCAGATAAACTTATCAAGGTTATTACTCCAGAGCCAATAGCTAATGTACTTCACACGGTTAAGGTAATGATACACTCTATCATGGAGGCTTGCGAAGCAGGTGAGGCTACAATCTACCTTACTGGCAAGGGTAACTACCGAGAACAGATTGATTCAATAGCACCTTACAAGGGGCATAGACCGACTGAGAAGCCTACTCACTTTGCTGCTGTAAAGGAGTACTTGCTTAAGCGGTTTGATGCTGTGTTAGTTGAAGGTAAGGAAGCTGATGATGCTATGGGAATTGCTCAAATGTCTGAGTATCGCGCTACCCTAGCTTCTATGAAGTTCGATTTAGCTACAGATATTAAAACTACAAGAACTGTTATCTGTTCCACTGATAAAGACCTTAAGATGATTCCCGGCTGGCACTATAATTTCCAGAAGCAAGAGAAGTTCTGGGTAGCCCGAGATGAAGCTGACCACTGGTTCTACCAGCAACTACTTATGGGGGACTCAACAGATAACATCAAGGGCATTAGCGGTATTGGCCCTAAAGGTGCTGCTAAGTTACTTGAGGGTTGTACGGATAACCTAGAGCGATATACAGTGTGTAGGACTAGGTACACTAAGGCTGGTCAAGATGATTATGACCTATTAGAGAATGCTAATCTTTTATGGATACAACGTGAGGAGAATAAATATTGGACACCACCAACGAACGCAAGTTAGAGTCAGTTACAATTACACTTACTAATGGAGATGATGAAACGGTCGAATGTACAGCGGCTGAGGTATTTGGTGCATTCATGTACTTCTTTGACGATGGTGGCACCGCCCCCATTAGGTTAATGACAGCAGATATAATCGTGGAGGTTGAGTATAATTATGCCGTACAAGAGGCAGCGTCAGTACACCCGCTCCAGTAAACGTGGTAAGCAACCTAAGCCCTATCGGTCATGGTTAGAGTATGACTTACACCAAGGAGTTCTTAAAGATATTCCTTTTGAACCTTTCAGTATCCCTTATCAAATCGAGGCAAAGTATAATCCAGACTTTGTGAACGAAGATAAGAAGATTCTATTTGAGGCTAAGGGACGGTTTGCAGATTCTAAGGAGGCGGCTAAGTATGTTCACTTTCGGAGATGTAATCCAAGTTGGGAACTCATTTTTATATTTGAAAGCCCCACACTGGCTTTCCCACATGCTAAGAAACGTAAAGATGGTACACGTAAAACACACGCAGAGTGGGCTACCAAGAACGGATTTCAGTGGTGTTGTCCTAAAACAATTAAAGAGGAATGGCTATGAAGTTACTACACTTAGACATCGAAACTAAACCCATGGTTGCATACGCATGGGGTCTTTGGAAACAGAACATTGCTATCAACCAAATCGTAGAGAGTGGTGCTACTATCTGTTGGGCAGCTATGTGGGACTCTGATAGGAAGATGAAGTTCGATTCTGTTCATAAGTCTTCTCACAAGGATATGTTGAAAGGCATATGGAACTTACTTGACGAAGCTGATGCGGTGGTGCATTACAACGGGACTAAGTTCGATATACCTACACTTAACCTTGAGTTCGCTAAGCACGATATGTTACCACCAAGTCCTTTCCATCAAGTAGACCTGTACTCAGTAGTACGTAATCGGTTCCGTAGTCCCTCTAATAAGATGGATTATATCTCTCAAGAGTTTAAGCTAGGGTCTAAGACAAAGCATATGGGTATGCAGCTCTGGACTGACTGTATGGCTGGTGATAAGAAAGCATGGAAGTTAATGGAGAAGTACAACCGACAAGACGTTCTTCTACTCCAGAAGTTATACAAGAAGTTATTACCTTGGATTAAGAACCACCCTAATCATGCGCTATTCAGTGAAGACCCACGCCCTATGTGTCCTAACTGTGGTAGCCACCACGTTGTTAAGAGGGGTAAGGAGACTACGCAAGTAGGTATTTATCAACGGTACTCTTGTACAAGTTGTGGTACACCAATACGTGGACGTACCTCTGTTATTTCTGGTAAAGAATATAAGGAGAAGCGTAAGGGTATCCTTACTGCAAGTAAATTATGAGTCTAACAACAACAGAAAAGATAGAACTTGTATCAGCTAGATATGACCCAGATGACATCGTAGATGCCTTGGAGTTAACAACTGAACAGGTACTGGAAGCATTCCCAGAAGTCCTAGAGGATAAGTGGGATAAGTTTACTGATATTGAAGATGAACTTGGGAGGTATTAGATGAGTGATGGAATGACAGAAGCCCTAGGTAGCCACAATCCAGTTAAGCACCCTCAGCACTATATGTTATTTGAAGGGATGGAGGCTATCGAGGCTATCCGTGAGCTCTTAACTGAGGAGGAGTACAGGGGTTACCTTAAGGGAAACATACTTAAGTATCGGTTTAGAGCTGGTAAGAAAGATAGGGTTGAACAGGACATAGCTAAGGCTATGCAGTATGATAGATTTTTAGGAGAAGTAACTTGACAGAAGAATACGGACCAACACTACCAATCTCAATTGAAATAGACACAATGAAGTACCGACAAGAGGGGGAGTCTCACCGTGAAAAATGTAGTCGCATCGGGAACACCCTTGCAGATGACCCTGTTCACTTCGTTAAGTGGAGGGAGATTCTTTTACCACAGCGATTCCTTCCAGCTGGACGAGTACAGTCTTCTATTGGAAGCCCTCGAAAGACCACCGCTTTTAACTGCTTCGTGTCCCAAACAATACCGGACTCAGCTAATGGCATCATGGACACTGCGAAGGATGCGTTCAATACCATGCGACTTGGAGGAGGCATTGGTTATGATTTCTCAACACTGCGTCCCAAAGGAGACCTTATTGTAAGTCTAGATTCTAAGTCATCTGGTCCTCTATCGTTCATGCACATCTTTGATTCTATCTGTGCCACTGTTAGCTCAGCTGGCCACAGACGAGGAGCCCAAATGGGTGTCATGCGTGTAGACCACCCTGACATTGAGGAGTTCATTGAGGCTAAGGCAAACAAGACAGACTATACACGATTCAATCTATCTGTAGCCGTTACCGATGAGTTTATGAATGCTGTCGTAAAGGGGACAGACTTTGAATTAAAGTTCAATGACCGTGTATACAAACGAGTAGATGCCCAGTACCTCTGGGATAAGATTATGAGGGCTACGTGGGACTGGGCTGAGCCGGGTATCCTATTCATTGACCGTATTAATGAGATGAATAATCTATACTATTGTGAGACTATTGCAGCTACTAACCCTTGCGGTGAGCAGCCATTACCACCATACGGGGCATGTCTACTAGGTTCCTTTAACCTTGTTAAGTACCTATTCGTTGACCGAGGTGGTAACTACAGGTTCGATTGGGATAAGTTTAAAGAGGACATCCCTGTTGTAGTGAGAGCTATGGATAATGTGGTAGACAATACCACCTACCCCTTACAGGAGCAGGAAGACGAAGCTAAGTCTAAGCGTAGGATGGGACTGGGATATACTGGCCTAGCTAACGCAGGTGAAGCACAAGGGCTTGTGTACGGTTCTAAGGAGTTTATTAGCTTTACTACTAAGGTAGGGCGGGTACTGGCTAACGAGGCTTACAGAGCCTCTGCGGAGCTCTCAAAGGAAAAGGGTTCATTCCCACTATACGATAGGGATAAGTTCTGTGAGTCTAAGTTTATTAAGAAATTGGATAAGGACGTACAAGAGCTCATTTATGAGCATGGGTGTCGTAACAGTCACCTTACTTCTATCGCACCGACAGGTACTATATCCTTATCTGCAAATAATATCTCTAGCGGTAATGAGCCTGTCTTCATGGTAGAGTTTGACCGTACAGTGCAGACTGAGGATGGACCTATCATTGAGACTGTCACTGACTACGGGTACCGTGAACTGGGGGTTACACCTAAGATAGCTAATGACCTTACGCCTGATGAGCACTTAGGGGTACTAATAGCTGGTACTAAGTGGGTTGATTCTGCTGTATCTAAGACTCTTAATATCGGTGATGATGTTACTTGGGATGAGTTTAAGGACATCTACATCAAGGCTTGGAAGGGTGGCTGTAAGGGGTGTACTACCTTTAGGGCAGCTGGTAAGCGTCATGGTATCCTTAATGCTAAGAAGGATGAGGATACTGGTGGAGAGGCTTGTTATATTGACCCAACTACTGGCAAGAAAACTTGTGAGTAAAGTTATACCAAGGGTATAAGTAAGGAGTAAGTGTATGCTAGGTGATTCAGTTGATAATGTTCTACACAATGTAGCTGATTGTATTGGCCGATTAAAGGCTATCTCTGAGAATAAGTCTCAGGATGTTCTTATTAAAACTGCCAAAGCTGATAAGCTATTAGAGAAAGCTGAGGTGGATAATCGGGAAGCTGAAAGGGCTACGGCTTTAGCCCGTAAATTTGAGGAGTTTATACAGTAATGCCTATCTACGAATACAAGTGTAAGCAATGCGGGGAGATTGAGGAGGCTATGCAGAGGCACTCTGACCCTCCGTTGGAGGTATGTAAGAAGTGTCATGGTCACCTAAAGAAGGTTGTTAGTTCTGGTGGATTTAATCTTAAAGGTAAGGGATTTTATAAGGGAGGAATGAACTGACTAAGCAGTATGACATTGAACCCCGTACGTGACTATCCTTAGTCCTGCGGGGTTTTCTTTTATGTGAAGTATAGCCCATTGTTGGAGGGGTTCTTCCATGCAAGCATAGACAGTCATTGTGTCAGGGGTACCTAGTAATACATAGCTTATAAAAAGTGCCTTGAACATACGGTGATACCCCTTACTACTTTCACGAAACCTATCTAGTCATTATCCCTCAACCAAGGTCCTACGATTGGTAGAGCCTCGCCAATCCCTGTAACATCCCCTTCCGTAAGTAGCTTAAATGCTTTCTCTGGGATAATTCCCGGAGGAGATACAGCACCAATAACACCGCTCAATGGGTCGCTTGAGATGTCATCTATCATGTATTTATTTGCACCAATGAATGATAGAAGGTTATCGATATAGTCAGACTCAATATCGAACTCAACATTTGGTCCTTCCCGAGCTATATCCTTAAACGCATCAATACCTGTATCAGCTGCTGAGAATAATATAGCCGCATGAGCTAATCGCTTAGTAGCTGTAGCCTTATCAGGTGCTTCGGTAATAGCCCTTCTCATGTAATCCAGACGTTTAATAGTAAATGACTTAAGCATGTATAACATACGGCCATTAGGGTTCTGAGCATACTTAAGAGGCATTTCCGATATAGCAATCGGCTGTACATCACTTAGTTCATGCCACAAGACTTCCTTAACCTTGTCAGGTATCCTACCTTCCTTCATATCTTTCTTAGTAAGTAACTTCAAGTCACGAGTCACTTCAAGTAACTCATCCTTAGTAAAGTAACCATTCCACTTATCATTAAACTCCTTAAAGTCACCTTCACGTTTCTTCTTAGACTTACCTGTAGTAGTTACAAGGTCTTTGTAATACTTTAGGGCAGCATTCATGTTAGTTTCTTTACCGAGCTTATCAACAGCCTTAAACCCAGACCATTTCAATGACCAATCAAGTGCCCTAGACGTAGCTGAGGGTGTAGCCACTAAATCTGTAGCAGCTGTAAGAATACCCATCATGTTGTTATCAACGTACTTAGGGCCAAAGATAGCCTTAGCTGTATTGAGATAACCAAACTTATGAGCAGCAAAGGCTAAATCACCGAACTGCGTAGCAGCTGCAAGTGGGTTACCAAGCAAGGACATATTAGTTACGTTACGGAACCGTTGCCACCCTTTGTGCATAGTGGCAGTTCCGGGTCCAAACCTAGCTGATAGTATTTCAATAACTTTCTGCTGGTCCTCAAAAGGAAGACCCTGTAAGTGTTTACCCACAATCGACTCAGCAGAGGATTCTAAGTCAGTGCCATCTACCTTGGGCTTACCTTTATGCCCCATGTCCTTAAACATCTTACGCATCTCTATATCATCGATAGTAGAACGTAAGTTTTGTAGGAGAGCTTCTTGAGGGCTGGCATAGAACTGACGTACCTCGTCGTCTAGCTCACCACGGATAGTACGTTTATGTACACCAGAACCTGTCTTGGCCTTAGCTTTACGAGCACGGCTACCATTGAAAGGTATACCGTCCAGAAGTGTCTCAATCTGTCTAGGGGTTAGTGGAACACCACCATTATCTTTCTTAGCTTTATTAAGGATATTCTTAAAGTTAATATCCTCAAGTTTAGCTAAACCATCAAGGTCAGATACAACACGAGGGAAGTAGGCTTTAGACCGCTTAAGGTCATAACCAGCAGTCTTTAACTCTTTATAATGGCCATCCAATATCTCCTTAACAGCCTTGTAGTCCTTAACAAGAGTCTCACCACCAGCTTGTTTAAGAGCTTCACGTACCTTCTTAGGGGACTCTGAGCTAAGTGCTCTATCAACAACCTTAAACATCTCAGGCTGAGTCTTCTGTAGTTGGTTTAGGGTATCTACAAAAGGGTGAACTGCACGGATAGCAGCCCCATACTTCTCGTGAGAGGTACGGTCAAAGTTTTTAACAGCCTTGTAGACAGGTGGAGCTATACGTTTAAGAGTGCTAGACATAGGCTCAAGGTATTCATTAAACCCCTTCCCAGCTTTAGCCATAGCCTCAGACGTAGACATCTTGAGGTCCTTGTACTTAGCAATATAACTAGCTGTCATATTACTTTCAAGGTCTTCCACATTTTGTCTAGCTGCCTTAACACTCTTAACATCTGGTTTACGTCCTGACTTAAGGATAGCCTTGGCTATACTCTCCTCAGTAGCACCCATTTGTTTATAAGCTAAGTCAATGGCACGAGCTTTGTTACCTTTACCAGTACCAAGGTCAGCCCAATGTTGACTGATTAATCGGTTAGCATTATCAATAGTAGAGTTAGCAGCCCTAGACTCAGCAGCACTTGAGTAAGCCTTGGTAGCCTTCATAGTACCTACTAAGGTACCAGATAGAGCTCCACCAAATAGGCCACCGTACATAGCATTAGTAAGCCTAGTCTGACCATTCTCCTCATCGACATAGCCAGTACCGCCATAAGCAGCACCTAGGGCAGCACCAGCCTTAATAGGATTGGCCTTAATAGCCTTCTCAGAGGCCGATGCTGCCTTTACAAGAGAGTTTAGCTTAGTTGCTTTAGCAAGGGCTAAGGGAGCTGCTACGGCTGTAATAGGGTCTGCTACAGCACCTACAATAGCACCACCAAGAGCATTACCACCGTACTCCTCAGAGGCATACAGTTGGTTCATTACATCTTGGTTAAACTTTTCTTCCTCTACATCTATACCAAGCATTTGCTTAGCACCACGGTAAGTATCAGACATCATGTGTCCCATACCTACGAAGAAGGCAGCAGTATCTTTATCTACTTCAATCTGAGCAGGACCAATACCTACGGTAGTAGGGAGGTTTTGAGCTACTTTAGTGTCTGCGGGCTTAGCGGTCTGTTCTTTAGGTTCAGCTGTAGAGTAATCGTTAGCTAACTCCTGCGCCATGTCCTTAGTATTAGTAGACGTACCTAGATACTCGGACGCTAGTTCATCAGCTATCCCCGTACTATCAATAGAAGGTGTACCCTCTGCAAGGTATTCCTCTGCCAATTCGTCAGCCATACTTCCCATTGTTATTTTGACCCACTGTATGTGTACTTATTGGTACTAAGCCAGTCAGTATTCTCTTTGAGCTCACGTCCCACACGTTCAAAGGCCATCTCTAGAGCTGTAGAGTGGTCTAAGACTTCGCCCTTCTTGGCTACAGCTTCCATAAGCTGTTTAGCTACAGAGATTACGTCTGTCTTGTACTCAGCAGTGTCATCAGCAGATAATTCTCCAAGATTTCCACTACCCTCAATACGGGGGTCCTTAGACATCAGGACTTCCATTTTAGTCTCGACTTCATCGGCTGTAAGAAGTTTAGGGGATAACTTACCCTTACCCTTGGCTTTAGCTTTGGCAGAGCTCTCCCATACCTTACGAGCTGCATCTTGGTAAGCAGGAAACATCTTCTCCACCTCGGAAAGGGCATTAACTAACTGAGCACCCTTCATCTTACTTAAGCGGTCAAACTCATCATCACCCGCATCAGAGGCCAAGTCTTTAAGACCACCTAACTGTTCATTCAAAGCTTTAGATAAGGCAGCTGGGTCATTCCCATACTTACCAAGCATGATAGAAACCAGACCCATCGCTTCATCGTCCTTACGCGCTTGTTCTTCTAGTTCAGTTTCGGAGTTGAACTTAGAAGTTTCCGCTTTAAGCTTCTCAACCGTAGCTTGGTCTTTCATTATAGTTGCGACTTGAGCTTGTTGAGCTTGATACTCTGACTCAAACCCACTACTACGTGCTATCTCTGCTCTTTCGGTGTCTGTAGCTCCTCTCCATGCAGGGTCAGCCTGTTGAGCTGTCCATTGAGAAGCCTTCTCTTGGGAGGCTAATAAACTCTCGGCTTCATTCTCCTTAGCTTGGAGAGTCTTATCCCTAACATCCTTCTCCGCTAGGTACTCAGCAGCCTTATTCTGCTCAGACTGAATCTGGAGGTCTCTAAGGCTCTGTTGTTGACCCATACCTGTGAGGGTAGCTTCTTCTAAACGACGCTTACGCGCCTCCTCTGGACGTTCTATGAACCCTTTACGAGCATTCTCGTAGAATCGCTCACCAGATGATGCTATTAGTTGATTTAAGTTAGGCATAATTATTGACCCCTATTCCAGTCATAAGACGAGGCAGGTTTAGCATATTGAGACAAAGGGCTTGGTCCTCGGTTAGAAGGGGGTAACTGGCCAAGGCCACTGTACTGTCTACCAATATCACCAACAGCAGATGAGATAGCCCCAAACTGACCAAGTGTACCAGCAGCTTGAGCCTGTCCAGTAGCACCAATAGCACTGGTAATACCACTTGTAGCATTCTCACGAGCTTGTATTTGTTGACCCGAAGCCTCAAGACCAATACTGCCTAAGTTAGCTTGACGATTGAGTACATCTTCATACTGACGACCATACTGGCCAAGTGAGCGGTCATAAGCAGACTGTTCAAGACCCACTTGATTAGTATAGTCAGAAGCAGCACGACCCCTTGCAGCAGCAAACTCTTGTGAGCCTAAGCGTTGTCCATAGTCTTGAAGACCTGCAAACCTTTCACCAGAGATACGTTTACCTAGACCAGCAAAGTTACGGTTAAGAGCACGTTCACCTTCACTCCGTCTAAACTCATATCCCGGGTCTTTGTACTGTTCAAACTCCTCAGCACCAAACTTAAACTGGTCTGGGAGATTAGATTGGATAAGACCCTCATAGTCACCTTGTCGATTAACAAGGTCCTGATAAGACTCAAACCCCTCAAGGCCAGCTTCACGGAAGGGGGCTAAGTCTTTACGAGTTTCATCAAACTGCCTGCGCTCCTCCCGTATCTTATCTCGCTCTGCGTCAGCAGCTTGGTCTGAGGCTTTCTTAGCACCAAAGGCACCAATAACACCACTGACAAGACCACCTAAAAAGTACTTAGGCTTAAGTGGAGCTGTTGCTAGGTTAATTATAAATTCATATGGTGTAGTGTACATATCTAACCCTTCTGTTCAAGGTACGTAGTTGCTATAGGAAGGTTACTAATACTTTGCATAACCTTCCCTAGGTCTTGATTATCGGACTTCATTTCATTACGGAAGGACTCTATAGCACTTCCTGTTCTTATTTGCTTACCTGTATTCTCAATAATTAACTTAGGTAAGATAGCCATGGCACAATAGGATTGGTTAATATCCTTATCAGTCTGCGGGTCCTTACCCGCTATCTCGGTGTACCAAGCACATCTTAGGATTTTACCATCCTGAATATCCTCACACTTTGAGCCAAGTGGACAAGTAATTTCTGTTTCAATACTCATTAATCTTTAGTCGCTATAATCATTTGAGCATACTTAACCTGTAGGTCAATGTTATGTGTGTGGCCATCTCCACTACCAGCAGAACCAGAGTCCTCAGAACCCTGTGTTCGACCCGAGCCAGTATCCAAGGTGCTACCACCACTTAAGTAGGTAGTGTATGTATGAGTATGCGCTGGCATTTCAGCAATGGTTAGTACATGTGAGTCAGTGGCTGTTCTACCATAGATTGTACTAAAATCTACTGAACCACCTGTAGAACCGCCATTAGCACTTGTCTCTGTAACAATCTCAATAGCGTGACTGGCAAGAGCATCACTACCTGTCCAGCCTGTAGGTGCAGCAGCTTGATAGAATACCATGGCTGTCCCAGCTGGGAAGTTATCAATAACGTCATCTGTACTAGCGAAAGACTTACCTTCAAGGCCACCGAGAGAACGAGTGATGTAGTTCCACTTACCACCAGTAGAATCAGTCTGGATAGTAGCTGTGCTGTACTGTGGGATAGTAAAGGATGTAGCACCATCCTCCATTGTATCAGAACCACCACAAGTAACTGTTACAAGACCTGCTCCAATGTTCTTAAGCACAACAAGGAAGTCAGAGATTTGAGAATCGTTATTACCATCTAAGGTTGAGATAGCAGTAAGAGTTACAGCAATTGGTGATACATTACTATACTCAATAGTCTTATTCTCATCGGTGTGGTCAATCGTATGAGAAGTACCTGTAACGGACTCATTGATACCATTCAAGGTATCCCAGTTGGTATCACCTTGAGCTTGTGTTAATAGTGCGCCTGCACCTTGTCTTGTTACTAAAGCCATTTCTTATGAGCCTCCATTAAGCTGAGTAAGTTCAGCAAGGTAATCTTCTTTAGCTAGGGATATGATTGAGACACCATTTTCTGGAAAGGTATCGTTTGCCTTACCATATACCCACTCGGTTTCTTCCAACTTAGAATCATCATATGAATGTTCATATGCTTCTACCATTATTTCTTGAGCATTGTACCCTTCTGGGTATGTAAACTTTATACCACCACCAGCTATTGATTTAGTTACTGATACTTTTAAGTACTTCATATTGGTTCCTTACTAGCAGCTAATCCGTAGCCACCATTAGTTGGAGATGTTAATGTAAATAGTAGGGTATTAGAAACCCCGTCAAAGTGGTAAATCTTTCCATCTATGGTGGAGGCTACAAATAGGTCTTTCTTATTGAAGGTTATACCGGAACTACCACCTCCACTTGTTATGGTAAAGTCATTTAAAATCGTATTTGTAAACCCATCATGCCTTCTTATACGATTAGTAGTCTGATATGTCAATATATCATCATTATTATCCGAGGCTATATCTTCTATATTGTACGTCGTATTCAAGTTAGAATCTAAAGTGCCTGATAGACCTACAAACTTCCTGATTCTCCTAGGCTCTCCAGTGATTTGTCGAATCTGAGTAATATGTAAGTTCCCATCAATAACTGTTACTCCCCGCGGGGTGGTGCTTGTAAAAGTGGTAACATAGAAATCAATAGTACTTGTTTCTCCGATGAAGAAGTAGGTACGAGGGTCATTACGAAACTCCATGGCTCCTAAACCACCTTCACTCCTACAGAGTTTTCTAATAGTTGTTCTAACGGTTGGGGTAAAGGAACTGGCAATCGTATCTGTGAAGCCCTGATGTATACTTACCTTATCTGATAACCCTAACGAGATAAGATGCCCCAATCCACCAGCCATTGCATGGTACAGTGGAAACATTAAACTAAGTCACCAAACAAAGCCCAAGCATTAGGAGAGCCAGCGGTAGTCTTAAGTATAGCACCAGATGAACCCTGTACACTTAAACTCAGTAAACTATTAGCAGATAATATAGTATCTGAACCTTCCTTAGCTACTGTAACTTGCCCAGCACCCTTATTAATAATAACACACTGGAAACCTTCGGCTATTGTCTCAGTACTTGTCTGAGGTAACGTAAGGGTTATAGCAGAAGCATTATCTAGTGTAACAACCTTACCGTTATCTGTACCTACTAATGTGTATGTTGTACCAGTCTGGGCATTAATATTAGAACCATGTCCAGATAGGTTATCATCATCATCAATAAGGACACCTGAATCTTGAGGTAAGTCGCCAGTAGTTCCATCCCAACGCATTACTGCGTTATCTGTAGATGAACTTATCTTCTTAACCTGAGCATCGTTAGTTACGTTATCTAAGTCATCAGGTGATAGTGCAGGCTCTACAACTAAGTGCCATGTAGTACCATCACAAAATAACTGCGCTGCATCATAGTTATCATCAAGAGTTATTGATGCTGCCCCATCAATATTATCAGATGAAGCAATAGTGACTGTGCCAGCAGCTGTTACTCGCTTGATGTAGTAAGATATATCCTCACTTACATCAGCACTTGGTAGCGTTACTGTTACATTGCTTGTGACTATGATGATAGCTTCTTTATCTGCCGTAGTATCAGCCGACACCTCAATATGAGATAGATGCTTATTTAAGTCATTTGACTCCTGCATGGTACTAAACCATGTCTTCCAAGCAGGATTATTAACATCATCTACTGTAGAAGGTGGAGGACTGACCTTAGAATTAGAAGCCACTAATGGTCACCTACCGTAACATCAATCTCAATATCATCAACATACAACTGGTCTGCACCAGAGTAATCGATTTGGTAATTACGTTTAGTAAACTTGCCCCCACGCCTAGCTATATTTCGTCTACTTGTATCCATAGTACGGCCATCAGTGAAGGTACCATCTTGTTCAGCACCAGTAGACCACTTCAATGTCATTGTCTGTGACGTAGGTGTTTCATCAATAGTTGGCTTAGCTGTATGTTGGAACTTAAGTTTATTAGTATCCCCATCCCAATCACCTGTCCTAATACCTAGGTCAATTGCAGATGAGTTATCAGGGGATGTTAAACTAAAGTAACCTTCTTCAAAGACATCATCTTCAAAGTAACCTGTGAAACCCAAGATGGTATCGAGAGGTATCATATTATCACCGAGGGTAATTACATCACCATTCGCCATAATACCCTCACCAATACGAGCACTAGCTGTTGCACTAGAACCACCTGTACGCTTAGTCCATGCCATCAGGGGGAATACTGTATTACCGTTAACAGCAGTTGTCCATACACCCCAGAGCTTAGTCATAGTATCAAATACAAGAGTCTTCTCAGGTGCAATAGCTGGAGTAGCCTCTGTAGATAAACTGTAAACAGTTAGGATATAGAACAAGTGACCTTGGGCATTAAAACCAGTACCAACAATACGCAGTTCTTCTTTGGTTACGTTATGGTTAATGTAAGAACCAATTGTATCTGTAGATACTTTCTCTAGTCCATAGTTCTCTAACTTATACACACCCAGTGAGCCACTTGGGTCAGAACCTACAAAGTAAACTAAGTCCCCGTTCTCCCAGACAGATAGGCCATCACCACAACCTGTATTATGGAATATATCTTGTCGTCTGTTTAGGGGTGAGCCAACCTTATTAGCAGCATCATAAAAGAACTCTACAGTACGAGTACCGAAAGCTACAATACCATCTTTGTGCCTACCTAAGTAAACACCTTTATCTGCATTACGTTCTGCTGTGATGAAACCAGTAGCAGGAAATGAATCTACATTGTCTAGGGCACTGTTGTAGATAATACCAGTCTCATCCATTACGAACCAGTAGCCATCTAGTACTGCCCCGCCATGTACAAGTGTAGATGGGAAGTTAGTAGGGGCATGTGCAGATAACGAATGACTTGTATTAATCTTCTTAGCATTATTATTCTCAGCATCCACCAACATCAGTACAGGGTTACCACCACTGTCTTTGGACTCATGGAAAGATATACGCTCTGTACCAGCTGAGATAGTACCTACTGTAGTACTGTAGTTATTACGGTATACTGTATCATTCTCTACAAAGTAAAGAGTAGTATTCTCTTCCCAGTAGTAGACACCACGACCCCTATCGTCAAGACCGCCAGCCGCTACAGCATCCTCGAATATATCGATAGATGGTCTTTGTGTTACTTGAACCTTATCACCAAGTTTCTGTACTACACCATTGGTAAGTCCAGAGACATACTCAGTGATACCCGCACCACTGAATGCCTTGATAATGAAGTCAACAACAACAGGTACTTTTGTAATAGGCATTAACGACAGTCCGGTGCTAAGTAAATAGAAGAATCCTCTTGGTCCCAGTCCAGAACCTTATCCTTAACAAAGGTAGCTTCTTCATGTAGTAATTGTCTTTCAAGACGAGGCAGACCATATTCAGGGGCTAAACGTGTAGCTAATCCATACTTAATAGCCTCATACCACTCAGAAGGAAACTCAAAGGAATCAGTACTTGATACATCCATATCATCATAAGGCTTATGGTATAGAATCTCTAAAGTATTATCAGCTGCAAAGGTAGCATCTGGAGCTGGCCATACGTTAAGTACACCATCATCCAATTGAAGGTCATAGTAATAGTTTACAGGTGTACCTTCACTGTCCTTATCAGATAGAGTCCAGTATTCCTCACGACTCATCTTAATCAAGACAACATCCGTAGCAGTCGCTGTAGTACGTCGGTACATATCGATGATACGCATTGGACGAGAACCTACTACATCACCAGATGGATTAGTAACACCCAAGCTATACTGATACTGACTCTCGACAGGAGTAAGGCTCTTTGTACGTACTTGCCAGAGCTGTAGACCATCTGCTTGCCAAGCCTTAAGCATGATGTTAAGGGTTATAACTGCTTGGTCTATTTCAGCTTGTGTTGGGTCTTCATCAATTGAACCGACACCAATCAAGCGGAGAGATGCCTTAACAAGGTCATCACGTTTTATCTCGTAATCTGTTGAAGCTGTTAGTGCCATTTATAACTCCTAGTATTCTACAAGGATTGGTCGATAGTGTACGTGTATATGGTCACCCTCAACAAGCACGTAATATTCTTCTCCTAGAGCTTCCTCTAGTTTGGTACGGATATTATCCTTAGTGACAATAGACATCTGGGTACCAGTTCGGTCAGCCCAAGTTCTAAGGTCAATAGCCCTACCCCCTGCGTGTTCAGACTTCCTCTTGTGTTTACCTTCAATACCAGATGTAACACAGAATACGTGTCCGAACCCAAGGTTTGACCAGATGTCATTAGCTACAGCTACGATTAACATAGCTTGAGGGATTACCCCGTGCAGCCTAACACCTTTCTTTATCTTAATCATTACTTAAGTAATCCCTTCTCAACATAATCTACGAGGGGTTTACGACGAGCTTGTTCGTTATGTACTTTATCTATGACAATCTTAAGGTCGGATAATATATCTTTGACTTCATCCATCGTCTTACCTAGCTCACTCGTTCGTAGTTCTAATACTCGTACCCGTTCAACAATCGGCGGGTCTGTATCAAGGGTCCTGACTACGTACCAAGCCTGTCCTAGACTTACTGTTAGGTTAACCCCTAGGGCTACCATAACACCAATCATAACTCTCTCACTCATATGCCAACTCATCATTAACCCTTTATTTATTGTTTAGTTATTAGATAGTATTTTAATCTTTACAATACGAGGGGCTGTGCCTGATGTAGGCCCACCAATAGCAACACAACCGTCTACGCGGATATTCACAGTGTTACCATTTGAGAATGATAGGTAAGCAAGTTCCATTAAGGTAGAGCCATTATCACCAGTCACCATACCTCGGTCTGATAGAGTACATCCTTGGTCAGGTACAGGGCTATTGAATATTAAGGTATGGGCACCAGTATCACGTATTGAGATTTGTTCTACCTTAATGCCATTCAAATTAGCAGGTAAGGCATATACAAGTGTAGTAACAAATAAAGTTAACGAGGCTAATAATGTTTTCATGTTATATCTCCGGTTATCGTTTGTTCTTTAGTTTAGATTTAAGTTTACCCTTAGCACCTTCTTTGACTTGCTCAGGGCTTGCTGGTATAGCGGTCTGTATAGTGAACTCCTCAATGAGAGCCTCAATAACAGGTGAGTTAAGCATAGCATCTGCGTACGCATCGTCGATAGCATCTAGGGCTTCTGTTGTAAAATCAGCCGTAGGGTCTGGGTCACCAGCTTGAGGTTTATAACGGTCATTACCTTCCTCATCCTGAACAGGCACAGTATACTTAAAAGAATCAGGAATACTTCTTACAGACGCACCTTCATACAAGTGTGATACCATCTGCTCATCTTTATGTGTGGCGATTATAATACCACCTTTAATTATCAACTGCATGATTTTTCCTTATGACTTGATATAAGACTCATCATTACCAACCGTATTAATCGCTGGTGATGCGTCAGTAGTATTACCAGAGAAGGTTGTCGAAGCTATACTTATGTACCCGCCGTATAGTGCGTAAGCCCCTGTGGTGCAGTTTGATACCTTCGCTCCTGTGCCACAATGGAACTTACCAAGTTGAGAATAAATCCCTGTTGTACAACCGGATACTCTGATTGCTGCACCTGACTTGAATACTGCACCTTCAAGTACACTAAATCCCGTTGTGCAGCCCGACACTCTTGAAGTGTTACACTGTACGGATGTACCATTACTAACAGAAATGCCTGTAGCGCAGCCCGATACACATAAGCCCGTGCCCTTTGCCGTTGAGCCAGAATTTGTCCATAGACCAGTATTAGCGTTTGCTATCCCAACTGTATTATTCTCGAACGTAACGTGAGAGCCGTTGCTCTCCAGTCTTACGGCTGCATTTGCCCCCGCCCCGTTTCCTACAATAGCCATCTTCCCTATTTGACCTAGTTTACGACCATGCTCAATCCTGAATATCCCGAAGAAATGCTCGGTTGCTTGCAACACTGTCTTTAGAACATTGATTGTTCCTGTAATTGCGCCAGATGGGGCAGTGGCTGTTTTACTTGGGACAGTAAGAGTTATTTGTGTTCCACTAGGCACAGCTGTAATTTCAAAACAACCCGCCATATCATCAGTATTAGTACCGCCCGATGGACTCGCAAATCTCACAAAGTCACCTATCGCAGCGTTTGTTGAGTCTGCTACATTACACACAACAGACCATGCACCAGCAGACCCAGAGGATGAAGCTACACTAGACATTGTTAAATCATGTGTATTAGTACCCATAATATGAATACGGTCACTATTGGGGTGCGTGATATATTTTTCTGATGCCACATTAAACGTCCCATCTTCAAGTAAAATAGTGACGGTAGCTGAGCTGCTTATTTCCACTCCATCTAGAGAGTCCAGCGCATCAGATACATTTGTATAGTCACCTCCTGATGCCATAACATCAATTGTAGTGTCCGTATCGATGGTGGGGTTACTAATACGTTTCCATACGGCTGCGCCAGTAGATATATCTAAGCAAACATAAGCATTGTCATTAGTCACATCAATCCACTCAGAACCTACAGAATAGCCTTCGGTGGTGTCATTAGTTTCATCTGGAGCTGCTGTAGCTACTAGGTTATCCTTAACAGCCTCATAAGTCCCCGCTCCAGTTCTACGTAACCGCCCTGTCTGAGAACCAGAGAAGTCGCTGTCCATTACAGCATTTGCAGCTTCTACATTAGTAGCATCTGTTACATCAGCTAGTGCTTCGATACCGTCCACTTTTGTCTGTAAGGCAGAACCAGCTAATCCAGCAGGGGTGATAGTTCGCCCTGTATCTGTACCAGTATCTACCTCAGCAATAGTAGCCAGTTCTACTATACCTGCTACAGTATCAGAAGCCGCAGCTTCATCTCCTGTGTTAGTTCCAGTTATAGCATCTAGCTTAGTTTCATCAGCCGTTGTAAAAGATGCTGTAGTTGCATCAAGAACTGCACTGTGAGCTTGTACATCTGTGTTAATCTCTAACCCTAAGTTAGCCCGTGATGTACTCGCACTAGCTACATCGGAAAGGTTATTAGCAGACTCTAAATCACCAGCCTGTGCAGCTGAGATTTGGTCCTCTAAGTCGGTGAAGTTAGCATCTAACTCATCCTGTGTTAGAGGAGCACCCTTTGTACTTCGTTTAGTAATTGCCATTATTCAAGTCCTACGTAGTCTGCTTCAACATATAAACCAGCACCTAATTCACCACCCTCATCTATAACATAAGGGCTAAGGGTAGCTGCATCATCATCGTATCGTACCCAAGGTACAGTTGTATCTTCTTTAGGCATACGGAACAGGTCAGATGGATGTCGCTTCTCATAATCCTTCTTACATACGTACAAGCCATCCCATCTCTTTTGGAGTTTAGATGACTTGAACTCAAATCCGCACACATCACAAACGGCATTCCATTCTTTACGTACACCTCTAGTTCTCTTCATAAGAAGTCTTCATCCCATTCGTCCCAAGCCCTACGAGTATTGATTGCAATAAACTCACACCACTCAGGAGACTTAAATACGGTTGAGTGTCCACTTATACTGGGCAACCCAACTGTGTACTTTTCAGAGTAATTAGTAACAGTCTGGTCTTCTCCAGTATACCCTGTATTACCTTGGGCACCCCAGTTATGGAAAGGGATCCACTTAGCTGTTTCTGTAGCGGAGTCATCCTCATTGTAGTACACATGGGTCCAGTCACTAAGGGGGCCTGTGTCACTATCTAGGGCTGGGTTTATAAATACAAGGCCAGCAAACTCACAATCTATAGAAGCCCGGTATAAGATGTCGCACCCATTAGAGTGACCAACACCTATATCACCTTCCTGTACAATGTCAGCTATCTTGTTAGCTGTCCATTGGTTTAAGAAGCGAACACCAAGGAAGAACCTCCAGCCATAATCATGTTCAATTATATCAAACCCATGTTTCTCTAGGTGAGGGATTAACCTATCGATAGTTTCCTTACCATCATCAAAGACATTAAAACCATGTACGATATGAGCAGTAGGCATATTAAACCTTTAAGTCTTTAGTTGCTAGGAATAGGGGAAGTGTCAGAGCACTTGAGTCAGTCCATACCTCTGCTGGGATTTCATCAAAGTCTGTTGATAGTGCTTCTTTAACAGCAGCAGCTATCTGTATGGCACTAGGGATATTTAGATCACCTAGATCGGCCTGAATCTGCGTAACAATAGATGCAACCTTGACAGGGAAGAACGGCTCAAATGTTTCTGGTACAGCGTAGGCTGTTTCATAGTCATCTGAGAATAACGCACCTGTAATAGCAGTCTGTCTAGGATCAACAATCAACCGCCAACCGTTTTGAAGGAAATAAATATCACCAGCAAATTCAGAGTCTACTGTAGGATCGCCACCGATAGTTCGGATAGCAACATCACCAAGACCTGCATTAGTATTAAGGTTAAACCATTCCTTGTAGTCGGAATAAACGTCAGACTTAATATTTAACTCAGTAACGTCAGTACCAACAATAAGGTGCTTATTTATAGGGTCAACCCTAATTTTATGGTTAAGTAACCAATATTCCCAGAATGATTCCGCAGCATGAAACATTAGCTATCAATCTCAGCCACATTAATTGAGCCGAAGAAGAATGATTTTGTACCAGCCTGTAGCGTTACACCTGCTGTTGCTGTTTCAGATGTAAATGATGTAGTGCTGCCATCAATTTCCTCTACTGTGAGAATAGTCGAAGTCACATTGGTAATAATGTAGTAACCATCATTCTGATTTGTGTCGCTGTTTCGTACATACATCATTTGACCAGCTACAAAACCTTCTGTATCAAAGTCTGTTCCTGCTGTTTTTGTAATGGTGTTACCTGCTGCCGCAAAGGTACAAGTCCAATCTGTTGCATCAGAACCGCCAATAATAGTTTCCATGTTCCAGCAGGTAAAGGAATAGCCATGAGTGCTTTGAGTAACACCATCAGCATCTAAATGGATATGCTCTTTGCGATAATCAAATACATCGGTAATATCTATATTCTCTGTGCTGTTAGGCGGGATAGCCCACATGCCTGTTTGAGTGCCTCGATTATCCATATCTAAGAACGCATCTTCGGTGTACTCAAGACTAGATTCTGTGTGGAAAGAACTCCAAGTAGGTGAGCCAATAAACTTAGCGTCACGTCTTGCTTGAACCCACATCGTGCTTGAGCCTTCGTTACTCATAGATAATCGAGTAGGAATAGCCACTTGCCTATTGGTGACACCGTTAACAGTTAGTGCTGGACGTAGTGCGAATAAAACACGCCCCGGATGCCAATTCATAATAGCTTTCTTGTACTTACCGCCATCTTGCTTTTCATTTGCGCGAATATGTCTAAAGTGAACCGACTCATTAGGCTGGAACTTACCCTCAGTCGATACCACAGAACACCAAACACGCATTTCAGATGTTGATCCAGTAGCTGCTGTATTCACAATCCCATAATGGACGGGTAAAGAGCCAGTACGCATATAAGGTGCTGTATTAACATTGGCATTATTGAACTCATGGCAAGTATAACGAGTGCCATTCATTATTACGCCAAACCGAACGCGACCTGCGCCTAACCATTGCAAGTCAATCCAGTAGATGTTGTTTTTAGATACGTCTAATGTGAGGCCAGTAGGGTTAAACTCTCCCGCTTCCCCATTCATGCGGTCAATATTCCAGTCATCCTGATCAACAACAAGGTCACTAATAGTGGTGCTGCGAATCATAACTTGTAGCGTGGTATCTTGTAGCCTAAAGAAAAGACCATCAGTAGAATCGCCATAACCCCATACACGTGTAACGTCTGCTTTACCTGTATCACCAATAGCCAATGATTGTTGCAATAATTGTGATTGCCCTAATTCATACTTATGGTACAAATGGGTAGTCATAGCGGCTCTGTCGCCATCTGCTGTTGTAGTGGCAAGTAAATTTGCGCCATGCGCTGGAATATGGGTTATAGTTGCCGCTCCATCTTCTTCTATATCCCACTCAAGAGGGCTTACCGCATACTTGCTCAGGTATTCGCCTAAGAAGGTAGCCTCTGATATTTGTTGCCTACCGAACGCATCAAAGCCCGGGCTACCACCAGCAAAAGTAACTTTAGCCGCGTTTTCATCCGTGATTTCTAGCGTATTAGTCATATTACTACCACCAGCTATGACGTTCTGGGGGAAGTAATAAACAGACCTTGTTGTAGAGGAAACCGTTGCGTAAGTCTGGGCATCAATAATTATATTCTCGCCATTCACTAAAGCTGGAGTTGCGGGAACAGGCTCATTGATACGAATATGTAACTCACCGGAAGCAGTAGTCCCGTCTACCTCTACAATAGTGCCTGTCCATGTAGATGTAGAAAATGAAACGGCTAAATTTTCCGCAAAATCAATCGTGCCATTCTCGTAATAACATTCAATCATTACTGATGAAGGTGCTTTCTTGCCTTGCCCATCAACAGGGAACTGGACAAATCCGTGAGTATTACTCATATTTAAC
>Ga0316207_10000688_pt1 | contig 49740 bp, 51 predicted proteins | sample 6weekpyrite_MG_FD_204943 | JGI IMG/M metagenome (GOLD analysis project Ga0316207, IMG submission 204943) | Microbial mat bacterial communities from mineral coupon in-situ incubated in ocean water Damariscotta River, Maine, United States -... | ecosystem: Environmental > Aquatic > Marine >...
CGAAACGATGACCGCCCTTTGGGGACCGGCTATCTCTAAAAATCCTTACTTGTCTTTCAAGTTCAAGGGTGGCGCCAAAGGTGACAGCATTAAAATTAGCTGGGTTGACAACAAGGGTGAGTCTAGTACTAAGGAAGCTAAAATCCGCTAGGATTAGGCATACTCGGAGGAGATAAAAACAATGATGAAGAAAATCATTATCGCAATGACAGCTATCGGCCTGGTCGCCGGTGCGCAAATGACTGCACAAGCAAGTCCTCAATCGGATTTGAAGAAGTACCGCAGTTACTGGAAGAGCAAGTTACCGGCAGGCAAGTCAATGTCTGACTACGCCGATGGTATCTACATCTACAACCAAGATATGTATGACTCTTGGCAGGCAATTGAAGAGTTCCCTCCATACGAACTCGACATCGCTGCTGGCGAAAAGGAATACAACAAAGCATTCAAAAACGGCAAAACATACGCTAGCTGTTTCAAAAATGGTGGTATTGGCATCGCTCAAAACTATCCTTACTGGAATGGTAAAAAGGTTAAAACGTTTGAAGCCGAGCTAAACGAATGTCGTAAGAAAAATGGCGAAAAACCGCTTAAGTATAAAAAGGGCAAGCTGGCTCAATTGTCTGCATACCTGAAAGATACTGCACGTGGTAAAGCAATCAATGTTGTTGTTCCTAACGACAAGGGTGCACTCGCAGCTTATGAAGATGGCAAACAGTTCTACTTTGCCCGTCGTGGTCAGTTGAACTTCTCCTGTGCACATTGTCACTTTGACGGTGCTGGCAAGTACATTCGTGCCAATATCCTGAGTGCGGGCATGGGTCAAGCAACTAACTTCCCTGTTTACCGTTCTAAATGGGGTGGCCTGGGTACCATGCATCGCCGTTACGGTGGTTGTAACAAGCAAGTACGTGCTAAGCCATTTAAGGCTCAAGGTAAGGAATACACGAATCTCGAATACTTCCACACCTTCATGTCAAATGGCCAAATAATGAACGCGCCTAGTAACCGCCAGTAAGCTCTTGTCTTTCTAGACAGATTAAAGCCCGACTATTTAGTCGGGCTTTTTTTTGCGTTGCTGCTGCTACCACACAATTTAAAAATACGTATTTATGTGCTTTTGCACCTTTTTACTGGTATTTATGGCTTTAATCATTGAGCAAACCTGGATAAATAGATAGAATCAATAAAATTCTTCAGGTATCCGCGATACTTGCAGACAATGACAGACTGCCCATTTAAAGCAGTGAAATAGCATATTTAAGCGTTACCCGACGGAGGTTTTACAGATAATGAACATTTCTCGCCGAGAATTCCTGCAAATGATGGCTGCTGCCAGTGCCGCAGGTATGAGCCTGACTGGTTGTGAACCAGGTACAGATAAGCAAAAACTACCCACGGGTCCAAAGGCGTCCAAGCAGCCTAGCAATATCTATGAAATGCCACGCTTTGGTAATGTCTCTTTCATGCATTACACCGACTGTCACGCTCAGCTAGAGCCTGTTCACTTCCGTGAACCCAATATCAATATTGGTGTGGCGGGCATGTACAGTAACCCACCTCATCTGGTTGGTGCTGAACTACTCAAGCACTACGACATCAAGCCAAATACAGAATTAGCCCACGCCTACACCTACCTCGACTTTGCCGAAGCGGCTAAGAAATTTGGTAAAGTAGGTGGTTTTGCCCATATGGCAACACTGGTTAAGAATATGCGCGCACAGCGCCCTGGCTCACTGCTGTTAGACGGTGGTGATACCTGGCAAGGTTCATGGACGTCATTACGCACCAATGCGCAAGACATGGTCGATGCCCAGAAACTACTCGGCGTTGATATCATGACGGGTCACTGGGAGTTCACCTACGGGGCTGAGCGCGTTAAAGAGATTATTGAAAATGACCTGGCTGGTCATATCGACTTTGTCGGTCAAAACGTGGTTGATAACGAATTCGAAGAAGCCGTATTCAGTCCTTACGTCATGAAAGAACAAAATGGTATTCCTGTTGCCGTCATTGGTCAGTGTTTCCCATACACGCCAATCGCTAACCCACGCTTCATGGTACCTGACTGGAGTTTCGGTATTCGTGATGACAACATGCAGGAGATCGTTGACCAGGCCCGTGACGAAGGTGCCCAGGTTGTTGTGGTGGTATCGCACAATGGTATGGACGTGGATCTCAAGATGGCCAGCCGTGTTACCGGTATTGATGCCATCATGGGCGGTCACACTCACGATGGTGTGCCACAGCCAGTTGAAGTCAGCAATGCGGGTGGTAAAACTCTGGTTATCAACTCTGGTTCAAACACCAAGTTCCTCTCTGTTCTCGACTTTGACGTGAAAAATGGCAAGGTTAGCGACTACAAATACAAACTACTGCCTGTGTTTGCCAACATGTTGGAACCTGATCCAGAAATGCAGGCTTATGTCGATGGCGTCCGCGCTCCATTCCTTGATGAGCTGAATGAAGAACTCGCCGTGGCAGAAGAAGTGTTATATCGCCGTGGTAATTTCAATGGTACCTTCGATCAGCTGATTTGTGACGCCATGATTCGAGAACGTGATGCTGAAATCGCCTTCTCACCTGGTTTCCGCTGGGGTGTCAGTGTCCTTCCAGGTCAACCAATTACATTTGAGCAGGTTGCCACACAAACGGCCATGACCTACCCACAAGTCACCATTAATGACCTGAGCGGTGAAACCCTTAAAAACATCCTTGAAGACGTTGCTGACAACATCTTCAATGAAGACCCTTATTACCAACAAGGTGGTGACATGGTACGTGTTGGTGGCCTCAAATATGCCATCGATCCATTAGCCTCTATTGGTAACCGTATTACTGATATGGAACTCAATGGCAAACCTATTGTAGCCAGCAAGAAGTACAAGGTTGCGGGCTGGGCGAGTGTTCAAAAACAAGCTAACGATGATCCAATTTGGGGTGTTGTCTCTGATTACCTGCGCGATAAGAAGACCATCGGCAAAATTGAACTCAATACACCGAGAATCAAAAATGTGACGGGTAACCCAGGTTACGTTTCTGACGCTGAAGCTTCATAAGCACCCTATTACAGCAAGATAAGAAAGCCCCGCACCGCGGGGCTTTTTTATGCCTATTTCGCCTGCTAGCGCCCATTTCTTGTAAGCCACTTCGCACAAAACAAATAGATATTCGCTGATACCGGTATTATGTGATTTAGGTATAGTAGCCAATATACCGTTTTGGAAAGGAGACCATTATGCTCGTTTTTACACGCAGAATCGGCGAGGCATTACTCATTGAAATGCCATCAGGCGAACAAGTTGAAATAACGATACTCGATGCACAGGGACACCGTGTACGCATTGGTGCCGCAGCCCCTCACGATGTCACGATAATCAGAGAAGAAGCCCTAACACTTCAAAACTGCGTAATTCAACAAGACAATGTGGCATAGTCTCATCCTGTTCCCATCTTTCGGCTCTCGCTTAACTTGACTACTGTAGCAACAATAAAGGCTTATCCAAAGCGGGTAAGCCTTTGATATATGTTGGTCGGTGGGTGTTCGAACCTAAGACCATCGGCTTAAGAGCCGGTAGGTTCAGCGGATCTCTGAGAAATCAAGTGGGAAGAATAGAAAAGTGAATTTGGGGAAGAATATGGTTCCTTTTAGCCATTTTCAGTAAGGTAAATCAATGATATTAAGCGTTATAAGACAAAGACAAGATCAATAAATGATGTAATTAAGACTATGTGAATAGGGAAGCGAGTAAAAAGGGCATAATACTTAAAGAATCCCCTGGAAATGCCGATAATTAACAACACAGCCTGGTTGTATGAAGTACAACTGATTCATTACCTGGGTATGTCTTATTCAATGTAATCAAGAGCAATCGTACAGGAGCCGTATTTAATGAAACAACTTCAACTTTTGCTACCTTTGCTGGCATGCTTACTCATAGTAAATTTCCCAAGCTATCTTTATGCAAATGAGAAACTGGCTCCGTCAACCGTCCCGGGGACGACCAAGGTTGATGTAGATGGCGTACTGGATTTAGTAGAGAAAACGCCTGATCTGCTGATTATCGACTCCCGCATCCACATGGACAGAAACCAGGGGTTTATTGAAGGCTCAATAAGCCTGCCTGACATAGAAACTAACTGCCAATCTCTCGCAAAATTAATACCCAAAACGGATTCATCGGTATTGTTTTATTGCAACGGGGTTAAGTGTGGTAGGAGTGTTAAGGCATCAATCCAGGCACTGGCATGTGGCTATAGTAACATTTACTGGTTTCGGGGCGGCTTTGAAGAATGGATTGCAAATGAATTACCGGTAATCAAACCATAAGTCCTAATACAGTAGTAATATAAACATGACGCCTTCAATAAGAATAATTCTCGGCTCAATCATCGCAATGATGGGCCTACTGGCTTTGTTTCTTGCCATGATAACCGGTTCAGTCCATAAGGAACTTGTGCTCGAGAACAACCGTGCCATTATGCAGGAACAGATACGCTTAAAGGCAATTGATTTGCTTGAAGAGCTAAAAAGCAAATCACAAGATCTTGGCTTAAGCCTTCAACGTAATAGCGACTTCCGTACCGCTCTCCAAAATAAGTCTACACCAACGCTGATTACATTGCTTAATAACCAGTTTCATCAATACTTTGTCACTGCAAATATTATCGATCTGAGACAACTTGTCGTGATGGATAAAAATTTTCAACCGATTGCCGAAGCAACAGATGGCGCACTGTTTATATTTGATAAGATGGATTCGTTTTGTTCTGCCACAATAAATAGAGCCAAGCAACGGCAAGGCCGTGACCGTTTAAAAATTTTCCAGGAAACATGCCTATATAACAAACAAGCATTACATATCGTTATCGTGCCTGTCGGAGGATTACGGATAAAAGGTTTTCTTATGATCATCACTGATCCAATACAGAATCTGGCCGCAATAGAGGCATCACTAGGCTTACCTTTAAAAATACAATCAACCGAAGCCAATGAATTTTATGTCTCCGAAAACTGGCCTTCACTTCAGAATTCTGAAAATACCTACAGCGCTTATCACACCTTGATGTCTAGCGATAACGAATCCCTGCTCACCATCAGCATAAACCAGGATCTGCAAGAATTATCAGAAGATTTATTTAACGCTCGCCTGCTGATATTTTTATTCACCGGCGCGGGCACATTAATTATTGTCATTTTTTCTATATGGCTGCTGCGCAAGACCACCCTGATCCCACTGGATAAACTGACACATAAAATTAAACAAGTACATCAGGACCAATCGAAAATTGGTGAGCAGCTCACTGTCGAAGGAACAAAAGAGATCAGGGTGATAACGCGTGGTTTCAACGAAATGTCACACGAAATGGAAAACCTGTATGAGCTCCTTGAAAACATGGCTTATACAGATTCATTAACAAAATTACCGAATCGGAATTTATTCCAGAACCGCCTTCAAGAAACTATTCTTAATTACCAATCGTCTAAAGAACCTTTTGCATTGCTGCTACTGGATCTGGATAAGTTCAAGGCTGTTAATGATACACACGGACATCATGCAGGCGATGAGTTATTAAAAGAAGTGAGCGTGAGGCTTCATAATACACTTAGAAATGATGACATCGTTTCATTCATAGATAATCCGTATATTGATAATACCCTTAATGATACCGTCGCTCGTCTTGGTGGCGATGAATTTGCAATCATTTGTACCGGGACAGGAGCTGTTGAAAACACCCCCGTGATCGCGGAAAAAATAATCCATGCCCTGAAGCAACCTTTTCACATATGTGATCATGATTTATCCGTTGGTGCCAGCATTGGTATTGCACTCTGCCCTGTACACAGTGAAGATATCAACGCTCTGGTAAAACATGCTGACGTCGCCATGTATCTTGCCAAAAACACCGATCGGGGATATTGCATCTACGAAAAAGAACTGGATAAATAAGTTTCACTAAATGTTAGCACGACAAGATGTTGAAAATATAAGCATCCATCATCGAGCCTAACCATCCTGTCTACGTGCTCACAGAAGCCTGCGGGCTCGTCATGCGTACCCCAACCTTATCCGATTGCTTCGTGGAACTTTGGGTTTCCTAGTGTCTACTCTGCTTCTGTGGCGCGGAGATTCACTACTCATAGAATCCCTCCGGTCTTCATCATGAGTACCTCAAGCATCTCTGATTAATTCGTGGAACGTTGCGTTACAGAATGTCTACTCTGCTTCTGTGGCGCGGAGATTCACCACTCACAGATGCCCTGACTCCACTAGAAGTGGAGTAGGGTACTCATAATGAAGCCAAAGGCTTCTTTGAGCCACGACGGGTTTTATTATTTCCTAGCTATGCTTACAGAATCTCTTCGAGATTCATTGTAAGTACCTTAGCCATTTCCAATGGCTCAAGGCAATCTCCGATGGTTCGAGGCAATAAAAAAGGCTTACCCATGACAGGTAAGCCTTTGATATATGGTGGGCCGTGGGCGATTCGAACGCCCGACCATCGGATTAAAAGTCCGGTGCTCTACCAGCTGAGCTAACGGCCCGAAAAACGAAGTCGGCATGATACCGGAGTCAGGCGGAATAACAAGCCCGAATCGCAGTTTTATGCCTATACGGCCTCAAGTTTGCGTAGACCGCCTGGTAACATCTTCATATCACATAAAGCGGCAACCAGTGACTTCACAAAGGTGGCTTCTTCTTCATACACCAGCTTGTAGTACTGAATCTTCATTGTCAGCGCGCTACCGAAGATGATACCGGCCAGTGCGATAAACGAGCCCAGCGCCAGCGTTGACGTACCCGTAATACCCTGGCCAATGGTACAACCTAGTGCTAATACGCCACCAAAGCCCATCAGAACAGCGCCAATCACGTGCATTAGGAAGTCCTTGCCATCCACGAACCATTCGAAACGGAAGCTACGTGTCAGAACAGACCATACAAATGCACCGGCAATAACGCCAAACAGTGACATGATGCCAAAGGTTAAAAATGAGTAATCAAAATTTTCTGCACCGTAACCCAGCGATTGACCCATTGGGTTAATAAAGGTAAATGATTGAACACTCCATGATGCGGCGGCGGCTGGACGCCCTTCTGATTCGTCCATGATGAAGTCCCAACCTTCTACTACCGAGCGCAGGTTATTGGTTTCGCCATCAATATTAACGCCAATTGTGCCACTCACGTACCACGCCGCTAGAATACAGCCACCAACAACGAAACCGGCAAAGACATTATCAAAGCTCTTACGAAAATCAGCTGATTTGAGCGCATAAATAGCCAGAATCAAGGCAAGCGCAGTACCGATGTAGATGCGCATATCTGCTGCACCCTCTTTACCGCCAATCATCGAACCCAAATCTTGTGGGCCTGAAAGGGAAATAGCAAGGTCACGCAGATGGGTGCCATTGATGAACAATACCGACATCAGGGTTTTATCTGAACCCGGGAATGGATTGACCATGTAATAAGCGATGGTACCGATAACCCACAGTACAAAAATAGATTTAAGATTACCGCCACCAATGCGGACCAAGGTCTTGTTGCCGCAGCCACTACCAAAGGTCATGCCGATACCAAACAAAATACCGCCAATCAGGTTTTCGGCCCATACCAGGTTACTACCACGGTATGGCGGGAAGCTGCCATCGACACTGACTGTGCCGGTTGCTTCAAGAATAACAACACCGATCATGGCCACTGCAATCGCGAAAAACCATGCCCGCATGCGACCGGTGTCACCAATATTGACAACGTCCGACACTGCACCCATGGTACAAAAATTAGTTTTAGTGACGACCATGCCCAGCACAAACGCAATCGCAAAGCTCGACCACAATAAAGTCGACTGAGCCGACGCGAAATCTTCAAACAACATGTTTCATTCCCCTTTGAAAAAATTGGGTAGTTCTGGCGTAAAAAATCCCGCACTGCCGCGGAATTGTGGCGCATTGTACCCTGAACCCTGCCAGATGTCACATATGAGGAGTTTTTTTCTTTAATAACAGGGTGTTATATATAAATAGTTGGATCGGGTATACCCGCTGCGGCAAATCCTTCTGCCCGCAGTCGACAGGAGTCACAGACGCCGCAGGCACGGCCGTTATTGTCAGCATCATAGCAGGAGACGGTATCTGCAAAATCAACGCCCAGCTCGGTGCCACGACGGATAATATCGGCCTTGGATAACTCAATCAAAGGCGTATGGATATGCCATTCCCCACCCTCAACACCCAGCTTGGTCGCGACATTGGCGAGTTTCTCAAACTGGGCAATAAATTCAGGGCGACAATCGGGGTAACCTGAATAATCCACCGCATTCACCCCAATAAAGATATCTTGCGCGCCAAGCACTTCGGCCCATCCCAATGCCAGGGATAAAAAGACCGTGTTACGCGCAGGCACATAGGTAACCGGAATGGCATCTGGCTGCACGCCGGTTTTAGGCACATCGATGCCTGCTTCCGTCAATGCTGAGCCGCCAATATCGCCCAAACCCAGGCGAATGGTTTTATGCTCGACGACGCCCATCGCGTCGGCAACACGCTCAGAAGCAGCCAGCTCTGAAACAGAACGTTGCCCGTAGTCAAAACTCAGTGCAAAGCAGTGATAACCCTCGCTGCGAGCAATGGCTAAGGTAGTCGCCGAGTCTAACCCGCCGGAAACAAGTACAACCGCTCGAGGGGATTTTTGTCTCTTATTCATAGCTTAAAAAAAATCAGACAGAATTCACAAGCGTTACAGGATAAAAGATGGAACAATAAAGATAAAGGTTTTACTGAATATTGTGACTGTTCATGAGTGTGCACATTATTGAGCGCTTTAGATCATAGTAATCGTGTAAAACCAGTCAACAAAAATCAATGTCCGGGCTTATCGCCCCACAATAGCTTGTGTAATTGTACTTGCATACGTACTGCCAGGTGCTCTGCCAGTATCCAGTCAGCCAGTTGCTTTGGTTCTAATTTCTCGAACACGGGAGAAAACAATATTTCGCAGCGTTTGCTCAATTCATACTGTTGTATTTGCTCACAAGCCCAATCAAAATCTTCACGTTGGCTAATAACAAATTTAACCTGATCATGTTTGCGCAAATGCGCGATATTGCTGTAGAGATTCTTTTCCATTTCACCCGATGACGGTGTTTTTAGATCCATCACTGTCACGACACGTTCATCAACAATAGAAATATCCAATGCACCACTGGTTTCCAGTGATACCTGATAGCCCTCATCACAAAGCCGTTTAAGTAACTCGGGGCACGTTTTTTGTGCCAGGGGCTCACCACCTGTCACGCAAACAGTTTGGCAGTTCAGCGCACTTATTTGTGCCAGTATGTCATCCAACTCTAACCACTGCCCACCTTGAAATGCATAAGCAGTATCACAATAACCACAGCGTAAAGGGCAACCCGTCAGACGAACAAATACGGTTGGTAAACCAACCGAGCGCGACTCGCCTTGCAGTGAATAGAAAATTTCAGTGATACGTAACTTACTCATACCGCAACCGTAACGCCGTGCAAACGACGTTGATTAATGCCCTTCGGCACTGATCTTCTGACGACGTTTATCGGCAAGGCGGGCCGCCGTGCTATGAGGGAAACGCGAGATCACTGCCGCAAGCAATTCCTTTGCCTTGGCAAAATTCTTTAGCTCATAGTAACAGTAAGCTTGTTTAAGAAGTGCATCGGATTGCTTAGTGCTGTCGGTATAATTGTCTAATACCTTTTGAAATTCACTTATCGCTTGCTCATAAGCACGCGTAACGTAACTAATCTCACCTAACCAATATTGCGCATTATCTGCATAAGCACTATTAGGATGTTTCGCCAAGAAAGCGCGAAAACGACTCGTCGCAGGTGCATAACGTCCTTCCTTAAGTAGCTTAAATGCAGCGCGGTAAGCTGTTTCTTCAACCACAGGATCAGTGGGAGTTGACGGTGTGTTTAGCGATTTCTTTTCCGTTGCTGCCACTGGCGGTGTTGCCGGGCTTGAAGACGTGATGTTCGCCTGTGGCTGAGCAACAGCTCCCGATTCAAGCTGGCGCAAACGTCGATCAATATCCAGGTACAGATCACGTTGCCGCTGCTTTAAGCCTTCAATACTATTTGCCTGTACTTCCACTTCACCACGTAACTGTTGCACTTCCTGTTGCAAGTTTTCAAGACGCAGATAAAGCTCCACCAGCCCCTGCCCCTCAACTAACTTTTCCAAACGCGTAATACGTTGTTCAACTGACACATCGGCGGCAAGCAATGCTGGCGAAGCTATCATTCCCATAAGGAGAAAAACCGCAACGTGATGCAATTTAAATTTATTCATATTTTGTTCTACCGGGTTTTGTAGGTAATTTCGACACGTCGATTTTGTTGCCATGCATCTTCATCGTGCCCCAATGCTGCCGGACTTTCTTCTCCATAACTCACCGTTTGTAACTGTGAGGCAACAGCGCCCTGGAATAATAACAGCTGGCGTACTGCCTTGGCACGCCGTTCACCTAGCGCAATATTATACTCACGGCTACCTCGCTCATCGGTGTGCCCTTCCAACACAACCGCAGCGCCCCCGTTTTTACCCAGATACTCAGCATGTGCCTGAATCGTGGCACGATCTTGATTGCGAATCACCGCGCTATCAAATTCAAAATAGATAACACGTGATGACAAAATATTCTGCGGGTTGTCCAGTGGATGTCCACTAAAGGTAGTGCCCGCCTGTGCGCCAGTGGCCGTTGCGCCGGAACCGTCTCCACCTGCATCCTGGGCACCATCAACCTGTGTGCCACGCTCTTCAACAACCACTTCACTGCCATCCTGGCTGCCAAGGGTTTCACAACCAGCCAACACTGCGGGTAACAATATTGCTGCCATTAATAACTTGTAATTCATACCTTACTCCTTAGCTCAAATTTTATTGTGCATTGGTCAGTGGGGACCAGGCAGGCTCCCTGACATCACCTTGCTGAACTTCCAAACGTTGATGAACGCTTCCATCGATAGATACCGCCGCCAATACACCACGATCATTTCTGCTCGTTGCATAAATAATCATACTGCCATTGGGGGCGAAACTAGGTGACTCATCCAAATGTGAATCAGTCAGTACCTGCAATGTATTATTGATGATATCCAGAACGGCGATTTGAAAACGACCGCGATTTCCGTGCACCATGGCAATATGCTTACCATCTGGCGAAAACACACCACGCGCATTATAGTCACCTTCAAAGGTCAAACGACGCGGCCGTGATGCGGGCTTATTTCGTGATAAATTCATTATATATAATTGTGGTTTACCACCACGATCCGAGGTGAAAACCAATTTCGAACCATCCGGAGACCATGTTGGCTCAGTATCAATCGCGGGATGTTTCGTTAATTGAGTCAATTTACGCGTCGCCAGTTCAAATAAATACAATTCCGGATTACCACTCTTGGATAACGTCATGGCTAAACTTTTTCCATCCGGTGACCAAACAGGTGCACTGTTTAAACCTTTAAAATCTGTGACACGTTGTCGTTGTCCACTAAAGACCTGCTGTACAAAAATTTGTGGTCGCTTCGCCTCAAAACTCACATAGGCCAACTGTTGCCCATCTGGTGACCACGAAGGTGACATGAGTGGTTTTGAAGAATCCAGTATGGTTTGTTCATTAAAGCCATCAGAGTCAGCAATATTTAAATGATACTGACGCTTACCTGTCGCCGCCGTGGTTAATGCAGTTACATACGCAATACGCGTATTAAAGGCACCGCGCTGTCCGGTTAATTTCTCATAAACAATATCACTTATACGATGCGCCATACGTCGCGTATCACCTGCAACAAAGGGATAACTGATGCCGGTTACCTGTTCGCCTTTAAACACATCAAACAATTGAAACTGCACTTCGTAGTTTACATCACCTAATTGGCGAACACGGCCAACCAGCAGGTAATCCATGTTGACTAAACGCCAATCACCAAAACGAACGGTACCACCATCGTGCGGGCGGGCAATTAAATCTTTTTCTGGCATAGGCGCAAACCGGCCACTGCGTGCCAAATCGTTTTTGATGATTGAAACCAGATCATACGGCAAAGCAGTTTTGACCTGGTCTGTTGAAAAAGGAACCACCGCAATTGGCTGAGCACCGTCAACACCTGTCGTAATCTGAATCGTTAATGCCGCGTTAACCGGTGTTGCCGTTATCAATAATGACACCAACATAAGATAAAACAGTGTAAAAATTTTCGTGTTTCTCGCTTGCATCATATTTACTCTGCTCTAAATTCCAAATTAATATTGTACAATTGCGCTGCAATTGTTGCATTTTTCGGCAACGGCAAGGGTGATGCCTTTAGTGCCGCTCGTTCAACACTGCGATCATATACAAGATTACCACTAGTTCGTATTATGCTGGCATCGATCACATCACCACCCGGGATTAAGCGTATATTAACAACACTCAATAGGCCCTTAAGCTCGCCAGGGGGCTTGAGCCAGTTGCGTTCAATTTTTTGGCGAATGAGTACCTGATATTTCTCTCTTTCACTTTTCGCCAGCTTGTCTTCTCGTGCCTGTTCTTCGGCTGCCAATTGTTCTGCCAGTTCTTTCTGGCGTTGCCGTCTCTCTGCTTCACGTTTTTTCTTTGCCAGAGCCTGTTTTTTCTTCTCCAATGCCTGTTTCTTCTTTATCGCATCTTGCTGTTTTTTTAGCTTCGCCTGACGCGCCTTTTCTGCCTGACGTTTTTTCTCGTCGGCTAGACGTTTCTTTTCAAGATCTGCCTGCTGTTTTTTTAATGTGGCGAGTTTCTTTTCCTCGGCCTTGCGCTGCTTTTCTTCTGCCTGACGCTTTTTCTTTAGCTTTGCCAGACGTTTCTCTTCTGCTGCGCGTTTTTTACGTAAGGCATTTTCTTCCTTTCTTAACTTTGCAACACGATCTTTTTCCTTTTTCTTTTTCCGATCATCCGCACGTTTTAGCTTATCAAGTTCAGCCTGCACCTTGCTGGCATCAACCGCCACCGCTTTAACAATATTAGGGGTAGACGCCAGTGATTTTTTCTCGGGTTGCCAATCAAAACTAAAAACCAGTAACCCCAGTAAAGCAGCATGCACCACGATAGAGAAAACAACCGCACCAAAATTTTTAAGAATCCTATTTATCATCATAAATTTAGTGCGGTAATTCTGTTAATAAACCAACATTCGGTGCTCCGGCCTTTTGTATTAAGCTCATCGCAACGACTACTTTCCCATATTCCACCTTAGTATCGCCACGCACCAACACCGGCGTCCCCGGCTTGTATTGCATAACGGCGGCAACTCGCTGGACTAATTGTTCATGATCAATCGGTTTATCCTGGTCATCGCCAATGCTGACATAATAATTGCCATTAACATCAACCGTCACAATCAGTGGTTCCTTGTTTTTATCTTGCACGGGTTGAGATGAAGCCTGTGGCAAGTCCACCGCAACACCTTGTGTTAATAACGGTGTCGTCACCATAAAAATCACCAATAAAACCAACATCACGTCAATATAGGGCACGACGTTAATCTCGCTCATCGGTTTCTTGCGTGTGCGCTTTCGGCTAGTCATCATGTGCTATATAAACGTGCTTAACGTGGCTATGGGGCTATTGGTCCTATTCATGGGCTTGCCGCTGCAAAATCGTTGAAAATTCTTCCGCAAATGCTTCGTAACGACTTTCCAAGCGCTCTACTTCATGTGAGAAACGGTTATAGGTAATCACTGCCGGAATCGCTGCGAACAATCCCATTGCCGTTGCTATCAATGCCTCGGCGATACCGGGAGCCACACTCGCCAGGGTTGCTTGTTGTGCATTACCCAATGAACGGAATGAATTCATAATTCCCCACACCGTCCCGAACAAACCAACATACGGGCTGGTGGAACCCACTGTTGCCAAAAAGGGTAAATTTGCATCCAACACATCAATTTCCCGGTTCAGTGCCACACGCATGGTTCGCTGCGCACCCTGTAATACAAACTGAGGGTCGCTATTACCTCGCTTACGTAAGCGTACATACTCACGAAAGCCCGATTCAAAAATAGCTGCCATGCCATGGGTACCATAGCGCCCCATCGAAATTTGTTCATACAGGTCGCTAAGCTTATTTCCGGACCAGAAACGCGCCTCAAAATCATTGGCCGCCTTGCGGGCAGACCGTATGTCCAGGTATTTTCGGCCAATCATGGCCCACGATACCAGCGAGACAATAAAAAGTAGCAACATCACTAACTGTACAACCGGACTCGCACCGGCAATCATATGATAAAGACTTAAATCAGTATTCAATGCTTGTCCCTTATTTTAATTGTCGTTGTTATTAATTGCTTGCAACAAAGTTGCAGGTACCGCCTGTGGCTTCCAGCTAATCGCATTTATGCTGACAACCTGTATTTCTGCTTCGCTTAATATTTCTGTTTCACCTGCGCGGCGAATTCTTTGCACGAAAATCAGATTTGTTCGCGCAATATTTTTCGTACTGGAGATAATCTCTAATACATCATTAAATCGTGCTGGCTGAAATAGCTGCAGTGATACATTTCTAACAACAAAAATAATGCCTTCGTGTTCACGCAAGCTGTCTTGCTCAAAACCCAGGCTACGGACATATTCAGTACGCGCCCTTTCCATAAATTTCAGATAGTTTGCATAATAAACAACACCTGCCGCATCTGTATCTTCATAGTAAACACGCGTCTGCCACAGGAAATCAGTCACACTTTGATACCTTCATATTCTATCGACACTTGTTTGAAAAAATAATTCCACGTTATTCTTTTTCCCCTTGCTTAAACTGGTCCTGCAAACCGAAGTGCAAATAGGCACTTTGAGTTGCAATACGCCCACGTGGGGTACGCATAATAAATCCTTCCATAATGAGATACGGCTCAATCACATCTTCAATCGTGCCGCGTTCTTCACCAATCGCAGCAGCAAGGTTATCTACGCCAACGGGGCCACCGTCAAAATTATTAATAATGGCTAATAAAAGCTTCCTGTCCATGACATCGAAACCATTGGTATCGACGCTCAGCATATCCATAGCTTTATCCGCTGTGTCAGCACTGACTATCCCCGCCGCTTTTACATCGGCATAGTCACGAACCCGGCGTAACAGACGGTTAGCAATGCGAGGGGTGCCTCGTGAACGACGCGCCACTTCATGGGCCGCTTCTCGTCCAAGGTCTACATTCAATATGCCAGAACTACGCTGCACAATATGCGTTAAGTCATCGTTAGAATAAAACTCAAGACGCTGCACAATACCAAAGCGATCTCGCAATGGTGATGTTAATGAACCTGCACGGGTAGTTGCCCCCACCAGGGTAAAGGGTGGCAAATCAAGTTTGATCGAGCGTGCTGCCGGGCCTTCACCGATCATGATATCAATTTGCCGGTCTTCCATGGCTGGATAAAGCACTTCTTCAACCACGGGACTTAAACGATGTATTTCATCAACAAACAGTACGTCATTCGGTTCAAGATTCGTCAGAATAGCAACCAGGTCGCCTTGGCGCTCTAAAACTGGCCCCGAGGTTTGACGCATATTAACGTCAAGTTCATTGGCGATAATATGGGCAAGTGTGGTTTTGCCTAAGCCGGGAGGGCCAAATAACAATACATGATCCAGCGACTCGCCGCGCTGCCTGGCCGCCTGAATAAAGATTTCCATTTGCTCACGTACCGTTGGCTGGCCAACATAATCAGCCAACATGGCTGGACGTATTGCACGGTCAATCGCTTCATCTTCCTGGCTGCTATCGGCACCAATGAGCCGGTCTGATTCAATCATAAGCGTTTATCATCTGGATTATTATCATATTTATTCGTCATTATTTAGCAACGGCCTGCAATGCTCGCCTGATGATTTCTTCACTTGGCAAACCGTTTGCGTCGACCACACGCACCATCTTACTCGCCTCGGGTGGTTTATACCCCAAGGCAATGAGTGCGCTAACCGCATCGGCCACTGCGTCAGCCGCCTGCACCAGGGCAAGACCCGGTTTATCTGATTGTGACTCCGTTGCAGGGGCACCCCAATCTTTCAATTTATCGCGCATTTCAATCACTAAACGTTCAGCCGTCTTTTTACCGACACCTGGTAGTCGCGTTAAACCGGTAATATCACTGTCCATCACGCAAACAATAAAATCTTCTGCGCTAATACCAGACAATATTGTCAAGGCCAATTTCGCGCCAACTCCGTTAACCTTAATCAAGGCCCGGAACATAGCTCGCTCATTTTCAGTCGCAAAGCCATATAATGTATGTGCATCTTCACGCACCACCAGGTGCGTGTGTAATGTGATCGTCTCATCAATATCAGGCAAACTGTAAAATGTTGACATCGGCGCACTGACATCGTAACCGATACCATTCACATCAATGAGCAACTGCGGTGCTTGTTTCGTTAACAGCGTACCGCACAAACGTCCTATCACGAGCGCCTCCTGATCTGTACATTAGCTGACGTCTTCTTAATGTTCGGTAATTGCTGCATAGTTTGTTGGGTATGCGCATGGCATAAGGCGACCGCTAATGCATCTGCGGCATCTTCTTGTGGTGAGGCATTTAAATTAAGTAACACACGTACCATGTGTTGAACTTGTTCCTTGCTCGCGCCACCTTTACCCACCACGGCTTGCTTAATCGCCTTCGCCGCATATTCAGAAAGCGGTAAATCATGTGCCACGCCTGCGCAAATAGCAGCACCACGCGCCTGCCCCAATTTTAGGGCGGAGTCTGCATTGCGATGCATAAAAACTTGCTCAACAGAAAATTGATGCGGATTAAACTCACGAATAATACTGCCCAGTTCAACAAAGATAGTGCCGAGACGCTGGCCCCAGTCATCACTGGTTACGCGAATACAGCCACTCGTAACGTAACGGCTCTGATTGCCCTCTACGTCAATCAAACCATAACCGGTAATACGAGATCCCGGATCAATGCCGAGTATGCGAACCATCTTATTGCCTCGTGACCTTGCGATTTTTAAATTATGACATTTGCGCTATGACGTCTGCCGAAATATCAGCATTTGAGTAGACGCTTTGTACATCATCAAGATCTTCCAATGCATCAACCAAACGCAGCACCTTTTCCGCATCTTCTGCATTTAGATCAACCGTGGTTGCCGGATGCATAGTGACATCAGCTGATTCTGGTTCATGACCCGCATCAATCATCGCCTGCTTCACATCAATAAATGTCTCAGGTGTCGTTTGTACATCAACACTGCCATCATCATTGGTGACGACATCTTCTGCCCCCGCTTCCAATGCCGCTTCCATGATGATGTCTTCATCTGCTGTCTCTGGGTAACTGATCACACCCATTTTGGTAAACAAATAGGCTACCGAACCATCTGTGCCAAGATTACCACCTGCCTTTGTAAAGGCATGTCGCACTTCGGATACTGTTCGGTTGATGTTATCTGTCAGGCAATCAACCATGATGGCAACACCATTGATACCATAACCTTCATAACGGATTTCATCATAGTCTTCGCCTTCACCGGTACCCGCGCCACGTTTAATAGCGCGTTCCATCGTGTCTCGCGTCATATTGGCACTCAGCGCTTTATCCATGGCCGTACGTAAGCGCGGATTTGAATCCGCATCACCGCCACCCATTTTGGCGGCAACGGTCAATTCTCGAATTAATTTAGTAAATATTTTGCCTCGCTTGGCATCCTGAGCCGCTTTACGATGCTTAATATTTGCCCATTTACTATGTCCTGCCATGCCTGAAACCCTTTCTGTACGCAACAACCTTAAAATTTACGTGAGTGTAGCATTTAACCGACCTCTACGTCACCGCACAATCCTCGGGATTAATTTTATATATGTTTGTTTTATAAGGATTTTTGGTTCGGTACCTGAATGGTTTCGATTTGCTGTTGCCGATTCAATCCACATACCACATCGACGCGGCCTGGCATCTACGCCCACGTCACTCACATGAGGCGTTCAGAAAGCATAATAAAGTGGCTTATTGTGCTAAAAGTGACTTAAATTCGGGTAAACACTTTTCAGTTAGTGTGCACAAATCTTCGTCACTGATAGCCGAAGCACCTTTAGGACACCTTGTTGGCGTCGTTATACTTTTGCTACCAAGGCCAGGATAGCATCACGATTTGTCCATGAGCTTGCCTTCTGGGCAGCTTGCTCTCGTGACAACCAGCACGATGCAATATGCTCGACAGGGTTAAGCGCTATCTCGCAAGGCGCATCCATTTCATATGCAAATACAGTTTCATGGTTTTCTAGCACCTCAGGTGCGTAGCGTGCACGCCAAGCGGGAATGATCGGGAACGTATTCTCAAGGCCTGTCTCGATAAGTTCGCCTTGCAGACCTGTTTCTTCCTTTAATTCACGATGTGCTGCTGCTATGGCGGTCTCACCATGTAGCAAACTTCCTGTAACTGATTGCCAAAAACCTTGCGGCTTAACGCGCTCAAGCAATAAGACTTGCGCATCTTTTGTATAAACAATAATTAAAACTGATTCTGGACGTTTAAACGACATTGTTGTTCTATAAAAGCAGATATTAATGACTTAGTGTAACCGAGAAAAATATGAATAACTTAAGGTTCTTTAGAAGAATTATTAATAACTCGCCCCTCCCCTTTACTGCTCCTGAGCACAATTCCAAATAAAAACCATAAAATTATAATAGTAATAGATTCAAATTTAGATATTTTTGTTAACTATTGTCACAAATATAACCTTATCAAACCATTTTCATATTAGCCTTAAGAGAGAAATAATCGCGCCACTATCCCCCAAAAGGCTAAATATTGCTCATTTTTTACTACATACTCTCCTCTTCATTGAAATCAATTTAATAACCTGGCCAATTGCTTTATTTCTCACGATATTATTATAGAAAGTGCTGGACTATCATTACGTGGATATCTATTCACTACATAATTATAGGGTAACTAAACATACAATTAATGTGACACGTTTAGGTGAGGTTAGTGATGTCCAACAGAATCATATTGTTTCTATCAATATTATTTTTCGCCAATAGCGCCTGGGCTGAACGGGCATTAGTACTGGCCCGTGCACCTCAACTATCACCTAACATCATGTCACAGCTGTGGACTCCTTTTGTCCAGCACTTATCAAAAACAACAGGCGTCAACATAAGCTTAAAAGTCTATACGGCAAGAGCAGACTTTGAGAGGGATCTTGCTAACGGTAATGTTGATCTCTATTTTGGCAATCCTGGCTACGGTATTGTTGGCCATCTCCGCCATGGTTATCTACCCCTTATTCGCAGTGACAAAAAATTTCTTAAAGGTATTATTGTAGTAAAAAAAGACAGCGGCATTAAAACGATAGAACAATTAGGAAATCAGGTCATCGTCTTCCCGGGGGAAAATGCATTTGCAGCTTCCTTGTACCTACGTTCAATTCTAAAATCTAATTTTGATTTAAACTACCAGCCTGTATATAGCGATTCTCATGATAACGCATATCGAACAGTTTTAATTGGCAAAACAGTAGCTGCAGGTGGTGTTATACGAACACTACAACAAGAGCCGCCAGAACGCCGCCAACAATTGCAAATTATTTATACAACACCCGGAATGAAGTCACATCCTTTAATGGCATTACCAGACATTGCACTTTCCACCCGCACTGCCATACAGAAAACCATTATCAATCTAGACTCGAATACTACTGGAAGGAAACTTCTGAAATCAGTAAAACTTCAGAAGCCGGTTATTGCAAACTATGCCTCTGATTACAAACCCATCGAACATTTAGCAATCAAAATGTATAACTTCCTACTAGAATAATAACCACATGTCTTCATTCAATAAATACAGCCTGAGTGTACAGCTCACTGTTATTTTTATACTGGTATTTATAGCGGTGGTTACAACGCTGGGAATTTATGTATACAAACTGCAGGTAGATAATTTAAAGCGCACACAATTAGACAGCATGGTAGCTATATCCAAGGGCGTCTCGGCCGCTATCGCGGAAGATATATACACTAATAACTACGTTTCGCTAGAGCAAAAATTATTAAGTTTAAATGACATTATCAAGATAGATGAGCTAAGAATATTTGATGATAAAAAGACAATTCTATCTGAACTTGTTCGACGCGATACTAATAACCTAAACCCAACATACAACTACGGCCCTGCAGAAAATTTATTTACTGACAAATTTTCTGGGTTTAAGACTGATGACAGCATGATAATCAGAGAGCCAATTATATTTTCTGGTGAGACTATTGCGTGGATTGAGATAAGAACCAACCAAACAGGGATACAACAAGCCAAGAACAATATTTTTTCTGAACTTATCCTTCTTTCTGGTGTGATATTGTTCATTACACTTATAACTATTATCGTGTTTTTGAAATTACGATTACGCTCACTTCAAGAGCTTGTTAAATTTTCAACCGAGCTACCTATGGCGCATGGTGATACTATTAATATTATTAATGTTCCACGCGAATTTGAATTACTTATGCGCTCGCTTAACTGGGCATCAAAAGAAATTGAAAGACAACATAATGAATTAATTTCAAAAAACCAATCACTCGAAGAACGAGTAAAAGTTCGTACTAAAGATCTCGAAGCCGCAAAAAATATTGCTGAAAAAGCAAATATGGCCAAAACAGAATTTTTATCGCGAATGAGTCACGAGTTTCGTACCCCCATGAATGCCGTCCTTGGTTTCTCACACCTCATGAAAATGGATAATAGTTTAGATGATATACACCGTTACCATATAAATGAAATTATCGTCGCCGGTAGCCGCCTGCTCGGACTAATTAATGAAATACTTGATTTATCAACTATTGAGGCTGGCACAATTATTATGGACTTTGATGACATCTTAATTAGTGATGTCATCAAACAGGCACTTTCATTGATAAAACCTATCGCCGATCAGGATAATATTTCACTTATGTGTGACCATGAAAATAAACTCAATGTTAATGTACGAACAGATGCTAAACACTTAGGGGAAGTATTGATCAATATTTTATCCAATGCAGTGAAATATAATCAATCTGGCGGAAAAGTATGGCTCAATTGCAATAAGGATACTGATTTCTTTTATCTTCATATAAAAGATAACGGGATAGGCCTAACCAATGAGCAACTAAGTGTGATTTTTGAACCCTTTAACCGTGTCGGGGCTGAAAAAAGTTCAGTTCAAGGTACGGGTATTGGACTGAGTATCAGCAAAAAGCTGATGTCACTCATGGGAGGTGATATTACTATCAAGAGTCAAGGCGGCACTGGTTCCTGCTTTACCATCATAATCCCTTTGTCAGAAGCAACATTAAATAACTACCCCGAAGTTTTACAACGCAGCATGTACTGAGGATAAAATAAATGCGCCAGCGCTTAGCCGACAGCCGCCACAACCGTTCGGCATTTCCATCTGCAAATTGATGCGCTACACCATCAGGCAATTGTGAACGCCCGCCTAGTCCATACGTTTGAGAATTAAATTAAGCTCGTCGAGCTGATGATCGACCTGGCTATGTGCATCGACAAAATAAAGCTCCTCCGCCATTAAAGACAAAGGTAAAACACCGAAAAGAAATACACTACATAGTTTAAGATAATGTGTCATTTCACCATTCACCTGTTCAATAAACAGGCAGGTCGATTCAGGCTAATGGATCATCACCACAAGAAGCATGATCTTCATCAAGTAGCGGTACGGCTTGAATTCCACTGCTATTTAGATTCGGATTTTTTAACGCGTATTTTATTACCATCCACATCCACACCATTGAGGTGCTTCATCGCCGCCTTGGCATCACCTGGCTTTGGCATTTCAATAAAACCGAAGCCCTTTGATTGACCCGTTGCTTTGTCTAACACCAAATTGCACGATTGAATGCTGCCATAGGGTTCAAACATTTCTCGCAGCGCTTTCTCAGTAGTAGAAACCGCAAGGTTTCGGATTAAAAGTTTCATAGCAATCCCGTTTAACTATCCAGTATCAAATTATACCGCGTGTTTCCCAACAGGTGGATACATTCTCGACATAAAAAAAACGGGCATCCGTATGGATGCCACTGAATATAGAATGTGCTTTAAGATCCCTTACCGTAAATCCGACCGGCTAAAATTTAAAAAGTTTCACCCAAAAATAAAAAGGCCCGGCAATGCCGGGCCTTTGCAACCTTGATGACCCGCCTAAATTAACTGTCAACGACTACCGGTTTACGAATACGTAAACTCAATTCTTTCAGTTGTTCTTCATTCACTGTTGACGGTGCATCCGTCAGGAGGCAGTTCGCTGCTTGCGTTTTCGGGAAGGCCATCACTTCACGAATTGAATTCGCCCCTGCCATCAACATCACCAAACGGTCCAGGCCAAAAGCAATACCTCCATGTGGAGGGCAACCGTAAGCAAGTGCATCAAGCAAGAAACCGAATTTGTCTGCCGCTTCCTCATCACTAATACCTAATAGTTTAAGGACAGTCGCCTGCATCTTGGCATCATGAATACGAATTGAACCACCACCGACTTCACTGCCATTTAAAATCATATCGTAAGCTTTCGATAACGCATTGACTGGATCAACTTCGAGTTCTTCAGGAGTGCAATTTGGTGCTGTAAACGGATGATGTAAGGCGTTCAGGCGACCTGTCTTAGGATCTTTTTCAAACATGGGGAAGTCAACAACCCAGAGCGGACGCCAACCTGCTTCAACCAACTCCATATCGTGCCCCAGTTTCACACGCAGCGCGCCGAGTGCTTCATTTACGATATGCGCCTTATCTGCACCAAAGAAAACAAGATCACCATTCTCAGCACCCGTGCGTTGCATAATGCTTAATGCTGTTTCATCAGGCAAGAATTTCAAAATAGGTGATTGTAGCCCCGCAACGCCCGCAGCAAGATCATTCACTTTAATATATGCCAGGCCTCGCGCGCCATAAATACTTACGTACTTGGTGTAGGCATCAATATTTTTACGTGACAAATCACTGCCCTTTGGCACGCGTAATGCGGCAACACGACCTTCCGAATCATTCGCTGGACCCGCGAAGACCTTGAACTCAACGTCTTTCATCAAATCATCAACATCAACCAGTTCCAGCGGGATCCGTAAGTCGGGCTTATCGACACCAAAGCGACGAATTGCCTCTGCATGGGTCATACGCGGGAAGGGTTGCGCAAGTTGTACGCCTTTAACGCGATCAAAGGCATTACGAATCATTTCTTCATTGACCTGCATGATCGCTTCTGCATCCATGAACGAAGTTTCGATATCAAGTTGGGTAAATTCCGGTTGGCGATCAGCTCGCAAATCCTCGTCACGGAAACACCGCACGATCTGATAGTAGCGATCCATACCAGACACCATCAACATTTGTTTAAATAACTGTGGTGACTGAGGCAAAGCAAAGAACGAGCCCTCATGGGTACGACTAGGCACAAGATAATCGCGTGCACCTTCCGGTGTTGCCTTGGTCAGGATGGGTGTTTCAATATCCATGAAGCCATTGGCGTCGAGTGTTTCTCGCAGCGCGCGCGTCACTTCTGAACGAAGACGCAGGTTATTCAGCATCGCTGGGCGACGCAGATCGATATAACGGTAACGCAGACGCACTTCTTCACGCACTTCTGTTTCTTCATCAAGCGGGAATGGCGGCGTTTTAGCTGTGTTTAGAATTTCTAACTGCTGTGCGAGCACTTCGATCTTGCCGCTGGCGAGATCATCGTTAACGGTACCTTCTGGACGATGACGCACCCTACCGTGTATACGAAGTACATACTCACTACGGCAGCGCTCAGCGTTGGCAAACGCCTCTTCAGTATCAGGATCGATCACCACTTGCACCAGACCTTCACGGTCGCGCACATCAATAAAGATAACGCCCCCGTGGTCACGGCGACGATGCGCCCAGCCGCAAAGGACAACTTCTGAATCAATTAAGCTTTCGTTAACGTGGCCACAATAATGAGTTCGCATGTAATCTGTTCCGGATCGGTAAAAAGGCGAGAATCTTAAGGTTTGTCAGGCCGTTATGCAACCGCATCCGGCTTGTTTTCACTGCTTTCTTGCAATGATTCAGGGCCATTTGGCCACTTGGGCTCTACCATACCGAGTGAAATCACCATTTTCAGGGCGGCATCGACGTTCATATCCAGCTCAATCACATCTTTGGTCGGCACCAGAATAATAAATCCTGACGTGGGATTCGGCGTGGTTGGCACGAACACAGTGGTGACTTTCTCACCGGTCTTTGCCTGCACTTCTCCAGCGCTACTACCAGTCTGAAATGCTAATGTATACAGCCCCTTACGTGGATACTCTATCAGTAAAACCTTACGAAATGACTTACCGGTCGACGAAAAAACCGTCTCGGCAATTTGCTTGGCACTTTGATAAATACTCCGCACCACAGGAATGCGACCAAGGATAGATTCCCATATTTTGACCAGTTTTCGGCCAAAAAAGTTAGTCACTATCAAGCCCGTCAGTACGGTTATCGCCAACATAGCAATTATCGTCAGGATCACATCAAAATAGGGAATGGTTATACCCAGTAACATTTCAGGGTGATACTGCACGGGCACTAAGTTGATCAATTCCTCAACCAGGCCCACCAATAGCTTAAATACCAATAAGGTCACACCTAGCGGCAACCAAATTAATAAACCTGCAATTATGTAACGACGTAACAAGTCGTTTTCTCCTAATTTATCGTTATATTTATTCTGCTAATTCCGACCAAGTTACAGTAAGAGATTGATTTTAAAATATTAATCTGAAGAGCTTTTTTGACCATTTTTAAAGTCGGTTTCATACCAGCCTTCGCCCTTAAGTCGAAACCCTGCTGCTGAAATCTTCTTTTTTAATGTGGTTTTACCACACGCTGGACAATCCGTCAGTGGATCATCGCTCATCTTTTGTATCGCTTCCATGGCGTGCGCACACTCTGCACAAACGTATTCATATATTGGCATTATCAAACCTGTCCAAAAATTCACTATTCTCAACGCTATTATAATGGGGACAGATAACCAATGTTTCAATATCCCTTAACCACACAGCTTAGATAAAAAATTGCTGTGTATCCCGCCCAGCGGTATGTGCATCCTCCGCTTTTGCCTGTTCTATAGCACGGTGTAGGGCCGCATGTTCAGTTCCGCCCTCTCCACGTAGATAGCGCTCCGCGGCGTGCAGCACCTTTTCAAGAAACCCCATGCGATACTGTAAGTTCAACAAGGTCTTGGCAATAAAATAAGGATCATCGTCTTGCTCACGCATACGCGCCGCTTCCTCTAAGGCTTGAGCTAATTCCTCTGTTGTTGGTTTTCCCATGTTACTCCCCCCCTATTTGGATATTCGGATAAAAGTATAACCTGCCTGTCACATATGTTCCTGCCATCCAGTGAACATATACGGGTACAATGGGGAACTGATTTTAGTATGGAGAACCCGATGTTCCATGGTCGTGCGACAAGCCTGCCTTCACATGAGCGCGATGACCTCAAAACCATTCGCAGCCTGACACCATTCCTCTGGAGTTGGCGTGGCCGAGTTGGTGCCGCATTGCTCGCACTGATTATGGCAAAGGGGGCTAATGTCGCTATTCCTCTCATGCTCAAGGGCATTATTGATAGCCTAAACAGCGACAGCAACGAACATCTGGTGTTACCGGTTATATTATTGCTCGGTTATGGAGCATTAAAAATGAGTAGCTCACTGTTTAACGAGTTACGCGATGCCATTTTTGCACGTGTACGGCACGGTGCCATGGCTAAAGTATCAAAGCGTGTGCTCTCGCACCTACACGGCTTATCACTACGTTTTCATTTAGATCGAAAGACAGGTGCGATTACGCGCGATATTGATCGTGGCACGCGCGCCGTCAGTTCACTGCTCAACTATCTTGTTTTCAGTATTCTGCCTACCTTAATTGAAATCAGCATGATTATTGGCATTTTGCTTTGGCAATACGACATCTGGTTTACCGTGATTACCTTTGTCAGTGTCGCCATGTACATGATCTTTACCTTCAAAATCACAGAATGGCGTATGCAATTTCGTGTCAAAATGAACGAGGCCGATTCACATGCCAATACCATCGCCGTCGACAGTCTGATTAACTACGAAACCGTTAAATATTTTGGCAATGAAGAGTACGAACAGCAACGCTACAGTGAAACCATGGCTAACTGGGAAAATGCTGCCGTAAAAAGCCAAACAACTATGTCGGCACTCAATGTTGGTCAATCCATTATCATTGCCAGCGCCGTGACACTGATCATGATCCTGGCCAGCCAGGGGGTTGTTGACGGCAATATGACACTAGGCGATTTAGTGCTCGTTAATGCGTTTCTGATTCAACTATTTGTCCCGCTTGGTTTCCTTGGCATTGTCTACAGTCAACTCAAACACGCACTCTCTGATATGGATTTGATGTTTCGGATTATTGATGAACGCCCAGAAATTAATGACAAAGCAAATGCAACCGAACTACACGTAGGCGAAGGGGATGTTCACTTTGAACACGTTAGTTTTAACTACAAAGAAGAAAGAGCGATTCTCGATGATATAGATTTCACGATCCCTGCCGGGAAAAAGTTTGCTGTAGTTGGGGAAAGTGGCGCAGGCAAGTCGACGCTCTCACGTTTATTATTTCGTTTTTATGATGTTTCCAGGGGCCGTATCACCATTAACGGTCAGGATATCCGCGATGTCAGCCAACACAGTTTACGACAGGCGATTGGCATCGTGCCACAAGACACTGTCATGTTTAACGATACGCTCTATTATAATATAGCTTACGCCAAACCCGATGCCTCACGCGCCGAGATTATTCGTGCAGCAGAACTTGCCCATATCGATCATTTCATTCAGTCTTTACCGGATGGTTATGACACCATGGTTGGTGAGCGTGGGCTAAAATTATCTGGTGGTGAAAAACAACGTGTTGCGATTGCACGCACTATTCTTAAAAATCCTAAAATCCTTGTTTTTGATGAGGCCACCTCAAGCCTTGATTCAAATTCAGAACAAATCATTCTTGATTCATTACGAGAAGTGGCTGAAAACCATACAACCCTCGTGATTGCCCACCGCCTTTCTACCATTGTTGATGCAGACCGCATCCTGGTGATGGCCAATGGTCGTATTATTGAACAAGGCACACATCAGGAATTGCTCGCAATTAACAAACATTATGCGAGTATGTGGGGGCTACAACAAAAACAAAAATTAGCTGCGGATGAATAACAGACTATGGATAACAAAGACAACACAGTATTAATTACCGGCTGTTCAAGTGGTATCGGGCTTTGTGTCGCCGAAGGGTTACGTGCTAAAGGCTATCGCGTCATTGCCACCGCACGAAAACACGCTGATGTCTCCATGCTCAAGCAACGGGGTTTTGAAAGCCTGCAATTAGATGTCACCGATGAGGACTCTATGGATAAGGCCATGCATACGCTACTCAACAGAACGGGTGGCAAACTCTATGCCTTGTTCAATAATGGTGCGTATGGCCAAACTGGTGCACTTGAAGATATTTCAACCGAGGTACTTCGCGAGCAATTCAACACCAATGTTTTTGGCTGGCACTCGCTAACCCGACGCGTCATTCCCATCATGCGCGAACAGGGTTATGGGCGTATTATTCAAAATAGCTCCGTGCTTGGTTTTATCGCCTTGCCTTTTCGTGGCCCATATAATGCCAGTAAATTTGCCATCGAAGGCCTCAGCGATACCTTGCGCCTTGAGTTAGCGGGTAGCAATATCTTTGTTTCGCTCATTGAACCAGGCCCAATCCGCAGCCGTTTCCGAGATAATGCGCTACATCACTTCGAAAAAAATATTGATGCCGAAAACAGCGTGCATCACGAAAAATATATCGCCATGAAAAATCGCCTGAAAAAAAAGGGCGACGCGACGTCATTTACCCTTCCGCCTGAAGCGGTTTTAAAACGGGTTATCCATGCATTGGAAAGCGGTTCCCCCCAACCACGTTACTATGTGACTTTCCCAACTTATCTGTTTGGCACATTGCGTCGCCTGCTTTCCTTCCGTTGGCTGGATAAACTAGTGCTTCGTATCTCGTCAGGTGGAAAGAACTAATTTCGCACCATATTCCCTTATTTTTTGAATAGTAAAGTTTTCGACATAATTGCGGCTATACTTACGTATGAATAAAATAATAAGCCAGAATATGACCGCCAAAGAATTAGTGCAGGACATTAATCAGCTCGTTTCATTGCCGGAGATTTGCCGCGAACTCGACGAAATGGTGAATAGTCCGCATAACAGCATTCAGTCCATGTCTAAACTCATTTGTCAGGATGTTAATCTCAGCGTACGACTACTCAAACTCGCTAATAGCTCATTATACGGTGTCAGTGGTCGTGTCGATAATATTCCTCGTGCTATCAGCATCATTGGCACGACTGAATTATTAATACTTGTCATGGCCACCTCTACCATGATGACCTTTAAAACAATTCCCGGTAAATTTTTCAATATGGCCGGATTCTGGCGACACAGCGTCTATTGCGGTGTTTTTGCTAAGCACCTTGCACGCATGTGTAATATATTGCACCCGGAACGTTTATTTATTTCGGGATTATTACACGACCTTGGCTTGTTAGCCATCTGTAGCAGTTACCCCGATATTGCGAACCAAATATTTTCGAAACTGCATAAAACCGAAACGCCTACCAATAAAACAATATACGAGATTGAACAACAATTACTGGGTTTCGATCATGCAGATGTTGGTCGTGAACTTGCCATAAAATGGCGCCTGCCTGAACTCATACAAGATACTATTTACTACCACCACCACCTGGAGTTAGCAGATAAACCTGTCCTTGATGCAGCCATTATTCATATTGCCAGCGAGGTTACTCATGCAATTGAATTTGGTGCGATCGATAATTTTCATGAAGAAATAAATGATGTTGTCTGGTCGTTAACCGGGCTAAATAAAACCGACGTTGACACCATACATGATAAGGCATTGGCTGAATTCGAAGAACTGCTTGCTATCTTACTGCCCAGTCTCTCCCAATAATACGACATAGTGGCTTTCTATAAGTTTGGTGGATCCAGATGAATCGCATAACCGCGGATGAGATTACTACTGCCTCCTGTCACATCAATAATAAACTCCAGGACAGGTTCTGAAATTGGTCTTAAGGTGGTTACTTGTATCGAGAACTTTCCATTTGCCGTGACAACCGGCTTGAACTTCATCCGCAGAAGGTGCTGATTAATACTGAGTCCTGCCTTGTTGTGCACCTCATGAGAAGCTAATTGGATGCGAGAATTTAACAGCTCGGCTGCATCTGTCGAATGCACTGTAATCTCTGCATCGAGTGGATCATTAAGCGCAGATCGGACATTAATATCACCCAACGATAAAGCATGTGCCATTGGCATTATTAACAACATAATCATGCCGATTACTATGCGTCCCAGACCTTTCTGACAATTCATGTTCCGCTCCTTCGAAAATAATGCGATCAAACCGGTGTTCTCGATGTTATTTCTATCATAGTCTACGCTATTCAAAGCGTGTCACAGTTCATGTTTACTTGCAATTTTTGCTGGCTATGACAGGCTGTTATCCATAAGAATAAGGAAATACAGTCATGCTACCCGATTGGCGTTTAGCAAACGAGAAAATAGAAAACTATATTACCCGACCCATGCCAACAACGTGGCTGGCAAGGCTGGGTTTTCAATCGTCTCGAATCGCTTATTGTGCTATCCGTGACTTATTCGCAGGTCAGCTTACGTTACGCGCCATGAGCCTGGTGTACACCACCCTGCTTTCGATGGTGCCGTTACTTGCCCTAAGCTTCTCTGTATTAAAAGCCTTTGGGGTGCATAACCAGGTCGAACCCTTATTGTTCGATTTCCTTTCTCGCATGGGTGAACAAGGCATCGAGATTGGTCAGACGATTATGGGTTTCGTCAACAACATAAAGGTTGGCGTGCTGGGGGTGGCAGGCCTTTTGTTATTATTTATAACCGTAATTTCGCTTATTCAGAAGATTGAACGTTCATTTAATTATATTTGGCGCATCGAACGCTCTCGCCAACTTTCACGGCGATTTAGTGATTACTTAAGCGTCATTCTGGTTGGGCCCGTCCTTATTTTCACATCCATCGGTATTCTGGCTTCAATTAAAAATGCGGCCATTGTGCACTATTTATCCGAGCTGTTTCTCATTGGTAATGCCATTCAATTGGTCGGCACCTTAGTACCGTTTATGTTAATTATCTGTGCATTCTGTTTCGTCTATATATTTATGCCCAATACCAGGGTGAATTTTAAGGCTGCTTTACTCGGTGCAGTCATTGCCGGTTTCTTGTGGGAATCAACCAGTTGGCTATTCGCATCATTCGTGGCCTCATCCGGGAACTACTCAGCCATTTATTCGAGTTTTGCGATCCTTGTCCTATTCATGATTTGGTTATATTTGGGTTGGATTATTTTGTTGCTAGGCGCCAATATTGCTTTTTATTTTCAACATCCCAGCGTGGTCAACTCTGCAGATAAATGCCACTGTGCTGCCCCTGTCCATCAGGAGCAATTAGTCCTACAACTTATGTATCTAATTACGTTTAATTTATCCGAAGCAAAGTCGCCATGGACGACAGCGCAACTCGCGAATGCGATAGGTCAACCCATTGATCTTGTTTCTGATTGTTTAGAGCATTTAGTAGACGCGAAGCTACTCAGTAAAGCGGGTGACAAACAGCAACACTGGTTGCCGCTCCGAGATATTGCGGATATTCAGCTTATCGAAATCCTTACCGCTATAGAGGGGGCAGAGCTGACCTCAACGGCTAACCCCAATGGTGCACATGCTGCTAGCCAATATGTTCATGACAGACTTGCCCAGGCTCGCCAGGATTCCCTTAGTGACGAATCACTTAAAGAGTGGGTATTGAACTTTTCGAAGCCAAACTCGTCCGAGTAATTAACCTTAATATAACTATAACCAGGAATTCAGTATGACTACTACATACCATTTTTCAATTATTGCTCTCTGCCTGGCAATACTATCTTCTATCACCAGCCTCGCTTATGCCGGTGACACGCTCGACGATATACGGGCTGCACGCAACCCTTCAACGCCTGAACACATCCTGCGCCAATTGGCCGTCAGCGAAAATAGTGAGATCCGCCAGAATGTTGCCCGCAATCGACGCGCTCCCGCAGACCTCCTTATGCAGCTTGCCCATGACCCTTTACCCGAAATCAGAATCACGGTTATTACCAATACAGCCACCAGTGAGCAAACCCACTTATATCTCACCGATGATCCAATGCAACAAGTTCGCAGTGTACTGGCACGTTTCGAATACTGTAGCAGTGCCGTAATGGACAAATTGGCTAACGATAAATCAGTTGATATTCGTATCGAGGTTGCACAAAACTGGAATACCAGCCTTTCAACCTTGCAGAGAATGACCAAAGATAGCTATACCGAAGTGAGTCATGTCGCTGCACGCGAATTGACCAAGCGTAAATTAGAATCACAGCAAAATTAAGGTAACGGTAAATTAACCCTGGAAGCAGACTATGCCCGCAAAAATATTGCTTCGTTCACTGACCAGTATATTGATTGGTATGGTATTGCTATGCCGCTTGCGAGCAACCGACACCTGACTTAAACAAGAACAATGCGGCTACTTCACCCGCGCCTGCTGCGATGGATGATTATTTACAGAATTATAAGGTAACCCGTGAGGTAAAAGGTGTATTTGAAGATATTAGTGAAGATATCAAAAATGCCGTTATTGACCGTGGCCTTTTTTCAACATGAATATAGCGAGAACGACTAATGATAAATAATTTCATTTCCTCATTAGCTATTTAAGCCCGCATTGATCTCATCCAGACTTTCCTGCGCCACCTCTCTCACTTCCGTAACACTATCTTGCAATGCATGCGTGAGGGATGTTATCGCAATAGGATGCCGTACAAATGACAGAATATGACAGGCATCAATTCGAGTACTCACGTCCTGATGCTGAGTATACGCAGCAATTTTATCTATCACTTGTTCTAATAAACCGGAACCTTGTAATGACTCCAGTACGGCTGAAGCACCAATCCGAACATTAATTTGTCTTTGCTGATCTGCAAATAAACCCAGCAAATCATCCATCCCAACTGGATTTCTGCGCAACATCAATTCGACCTGTGCTAATTGCCCTGCTTCCAATAAGCTGTCAAACAGTTGCTGGCGCCCCTCATCCAATCCCGCCTGCTTAACCCAGTGGATAATTTCATCCCGACTATGCGCACCTTGCAGCTCAAGTGTATTCAACTGAATCCACGGCACACTTCTTACACCCAGTTGTTGCGCACGTTCAAGATCGACAGAAATATCAACCAAATCAAGTGTCGCCAACTGTCCCTGCGCCAGCAGTTCTACAAGCACCTGTTTGACCTGGGGGCAATGCGGGCAAGCAGGTGCAACCAATAAGGTTGCATGCACGGGAAGCATTTCGCTCATTAATTCGTTGTGCTTATTGCAGACCTAGGCGGCACTAACCGCCTCGGACTGGCCATCTTTCTTGGTAAAAGACAATGCATCATCTTTGACATCAACATCAATCACATCACCGGCACCAAAACTACCACCTAGAATATCTTGAGCAAGCGGGTTCTCGAGTTCTTGCTGAATAGCCCGCTTTAATGGACGTGCGCCATAAACAGCATCAAAACCTGCTTCTGCTAATTTATCCAATGCCGCCTCGCTGAGCTCAAGGTTCATGTCACGCTCATGCAAGCGATGTTGTAATTGCTCAATTTGAATACTGGCAATCGCCCTGATTTCTTCCTGACCCAAGGGATGAAACACCACACTTTCGTCAACACGGTTAATAAACTCCGGTCGAAAATGCTGTCCAACCACCTCCATCACCGCCGATTTCATCTCGGCGTAATTACCATCGGTCATTTCCTGGATCATCTGGCTACCCAGATTCGATGTCATGACAATGACACAATTACGAAAATCAACCGTGCGACCTTGACCATCGGTTAAACGGCCATCATCCAGCACCTGCAATAAAATATTGAACACATCAGGGTGCGCCTTTTCAACCTCATCCAGCAAAATAACCGAATAGGGCTTACGACGTACCGCTTCAGTGAGATAACCGCCTTCTTCGTAACCAACATAACCCGGAGGCGCCCCAACCAAACGCGCTACCGAATGTTTTTCCATAAACTCGGACATATCAATGCGTACCATCGCATCATCGGTATCAAACATAAACGAAGCAAGCGCCTTGGTCAGTTCTGTTTTACCCACACCAGTTGGACCAAGGAATAAAAATGATCCATTCGGCCTATTGGGATCGGATAATCCTGCACGTGAACGTCGAATCGCATTCGACACGGCTGACACTGCTTCAGATTGACCGATAACACGCTCAACAAGCTTGTCTTCCATACGAAGTAATTTTTCACGTTCTCCTTCCAGCATGCGATTAACCGGGATACCTGTCCATTTCGATACAATCGCCGCAACTTCCTCTTCCTCAACTTTATTGCGCAATAATCGGGTATCCAGCATCTCAACCTGACTGGCCATATCCAACTGCTTTTCTAACTCAGGGATCTTACCGTACTGCAATTCTGACATGCGCGTTAAATCACTGGCGCGTTGTGCCGTTTCCAACTCAATTCGTGCGCGTTCCAGTGCTTCTTTAATATGTTGCGTACCTTGCAGGGCCGCTTTTTCTGACTTCCAGATTTCTTCAAAATCAGCATACTCTCGCTCAAGATCATTTATCTCTTCCTGCAAGTGAGACAGACGTTGTTTCGATGCAGAATCCTTCTCCTTGCTAACGGCTTCGCGTTCAATTTTCAATTGAATTAGACGACGATCAAGTCTATCCATCGATTCTGGTTTCGAATCGATCTCCATACGAATACGACTACCCGCTTCATCAATGAGATCAATCGCTTTATCGGGTAATTTTCGATCCGAAATATACCGGTGAGATAATGTTGCTGCGGCAACAATCGCGGGATCGGTAATATCAACCCCGTGATGCACTTCATACTTTTCTTTTAATCCACGTAAAATTGCAATCGTATCTTCAACACTGGGTTCATCAACCAGCACTTTCTGGAAACGACGCTCTAGTGCTGCATCTTTCTCAATATACTGGCGATACTCATCAAGCGTTGTCGCACCGACACAATGTAACTCACCACGTGCAAGCGCGGGCTTAAGCATATTGCCTGCGTCCATCGCCCCTTCCGCCTTACCCGCACCGACCATGGTGTGCAATTCATCAATGAACAGGATTACCTGACCTTCTTGTTTTGCAAGATCATTTAACACGGCTTTAAGCCGCTCCTCAAATTCACCACGGAATTTTGCGCCAGCAATCAGCGCCCCCATATCAAGTGATAACAAACGTTTATGCTTGATACCTTCTGGTACTTCCCCATTGACGATACGCTGTGCAAGACCCTCAACGATAGCTGTTTTACCAACACCGGGCTCACCAATCAAAACTGGGTTATTCTTGGTGCGCCGCTGTAAAACCTGAATCGTTCTACGGATCTCGTCATCACGACCAATCACGGGATCCAGCTTGCCTTGTTCTGCCCGTTCCGTCACATCGATCGTATATTTTTCCAATGCCTGACGCTGTTCCTCAGCATTTGGATCATCGATTTTTTCACCGCCGCGCATGCTTTCAATACTTTGCTCAAGCGCCCGTTTACTTGCGCCATTTTTTTGCATTAAATCACGTAATACACCTTGATCCTCAAGTGCCGCAAGGACAAATAATTCCGTTGAGATATAGCTGTCTTTACGCTGCTGAGCTGACTTGTCACACAGGTTCAGCAGGCGGCCCAGATCATTGGATATGTGTAAATCACCTTCAGCACCTTGCACTTGCGGCAATTTATCCAGCCCCTCGCCCAGCTGTGAACGCAATAGATTGACGTTAACACTTGCCTGCATCAATAGGTGCCGCGTACTGCCACCTTCCTGATCCAGCAGGGCGGTCATCAGGTGCAGTGGCTCAATAAATTGGTGATCACGCCCCACAGCAAGGCTTTGCGCGTCAGCGAGTGCTAATTGAAATTTGCTAGTCAGTTTGTCCATTCGCATCGGAATAATCTCCACGAAAATCTTTAATTAACTTACCCACATAAATGGGGGAGGTATTCTGGTATTTCAAGAGTAATTGAAACAACTGGCTTTTACAGTGGTAGCTTTTCACACCCCAATAATCGCTGATAATCGGCTTTTTGTTGAATTGTTGCCTTTTCATCAAATTGCTGGCGAAGACGGGCTAGCTTATTTAAGCGGTGTAGCTTGTCAAAGCGCGTTACCTCTCGCTTAACCGCTAGTTGTTCACTGAGAATTTCATAATAACGCCTATAACCTCGACGTAACGTTGGCCAGTCATCATGACCAGTTATAAACCGCCGAATTTCTGATATTTCTCGTTCTGGCAGTTGTAGGTAGTTATCGGCACGCACCTTGGTAAATTTAGGCCATTGCTGCTCAAGCCCATAGCGAATTTGATACCTTAGTTCAGTCATCGCTACACGCAGCTGCAGACGCTCTTTTTTAAGTTTCTTGTTTTTTCTATCCAGGCGTCGCCGCTTTTTACTGATCACACTACGTTGTACTGACTGCTCTGTGGGCACGCTCAATTGCCTCGCCAAATCATTAGCCAATTTGGCGTACACGTTTCCCCTACCTTCTCCTGCAAAAAACCACCGCAAGTACCAGGGCTGCCAGCGCTCCAGATAGACCTCACTGGTTGAGCGCGGCAAATCGATACTATGCGCCTGAGCCAATGTATAAAGATGTGCCTCGTAAAGACTGACTTGACCATCGCCATTACGATCTGGATTTTCTGGCAAGGCTTCGGCTTGTCGCGTTTGCCCACTCAGTGCCGCAAAAAAATAAGTGCTGTAATCACGGTAATCTGCCGTATCAATACTTGCCGAACAACCTTCTGCTTTACGATCGGCTGCCTCAGAAAAGAAGCCACAACGAGGTGCTGAAACCAATTCAATATTGTCTGCTGCTGCCGGATGTACTAATCGTTCAAAACCGCCAGAATAACATTGCGTAAAAACGAACCGCATTGGAACCGAGTTATCAACCTTATCGAGCAAACTGGAGAACTCTGCAACACTTAATGCACTTTTATCCCACAACATCAATTTATTATTCGCGGTATTTTTTTTATCGTACACGCCATGCCCATTGAATATAAATAAGCCCCGATCACCTTTTTTAAGGTTTGAAAAATCAGTACCTAACATCGGTTCCAGTTCATTGCGTGCTGTCGAACCACGTACTTTGACAATGTTATGGTTTCTATATTCGAGACCATGCTCATAGTTTGCATCATAGATCATGGCCAATGGCTGCAAGCCGGATTGCATGCCGCTTTTTGGCTGCCAAACATTAACGTCTTTACCCGGCGCGTCACCATCTGTAAAAAAAACATTCAAATAACGAACACGTCCATTAGTTAAAGGTGCCTGTGAAACCACCTTCGCAGCCCAAATGACATTTTTTTCAATCTGAACCTGCGAGCTTTTCAGATCGTATCCACCGCCAACGATCCAGACAAAGTCATCTGCCAGGCTTATATTTACTTCCAATAAAAGAAATACCAATATTATTTTTTTAATCACTGATCATTCCCGGTGCTACGCCCTTCAATGCAGGCAGCAATTGTTTTCAAACAATCGCCGTTATTGCCTTCTTCACACTGTATTGCATCAAATACTTCTATCTTAACCCGACTACGCATAAACACTGACAATATTGTATGCCCTTCACCGCGTACACCCGTTAACCTCATTGGTATCACTGGCACATTCGTTTGCTGGGCAAGCCAGGCTACGCCTTTTTTTAATTTGCGAGGAGGATCGCTATCAAGATGTATCCTGCCATGAGGAAACAGTGCAACCACTTCACCTGCCTGTAAACTTCGCAATGCTTCACGCAATGCCTGTTCTGGTCGACCCTGACGTTCAACAGGAATACATCCTACTCCGCGAAATAGCCATTGCAGGCCAAAACGTTCATATTCCTCACGGGCGATCATAAAACGAAGTGGGCGGCGCGCTGCCGCTATCAGAGCCACAGGATCTAGCCCTGAAACATGGTTGCAGGCAATAATGCACCCGCCTGTCTCTGGTAAATCAACTCTGGTGGGTTGCAGGCGATGATAATGGAAACATAAAAATCGACTCACCCCATCGATAAGACCAAACCAGTGACTACCCCAATCAACCTTGTTATGCCGCAGCGCTGCCCACAGCACAACACATAGAAAAAATAACGCCGCCACAATAATTACTTGCGAAATACTCATGGCGGTAATTATTTTTTATAGTTCTTACGTTCAAATAGATCATTACGTCGACTAACAAGTCGATCAAGAAACAACAAACCATCAAGATGATCAATTTCATGCTGGACTGCTCGCGCCTCAAATCCTTCGCACTCATAACGCTGCATGTTGCCCCTGGCGTCTTGCGCTTCAAGTACAATTGAAGTGGCACGCATGACATTACCTGTGTAATCCGGTACCGAGAGGCAGCCCTCTCGACCTTTTTTGTAACCTTGCCACTCCGTAATTTCCGGATTCACCATCACCATGAAACCATTATTTTTATGTTTCGGATTAGTCGACACATCAACTAAGGCAACGCGTTGAAAGCGGCCCACCTGTGGTGCAGCAATACCCACACAGCCCGGTGCTGCCAATCTGGTTTCATCAAGATCCGCGACGAACTGCTGAAATTCTTCACCAAAATCGGTGACGGTTTCGCTGGCTTGTTTAAGCGCAAGATCGGGAAATCGCAAAATATCAAGAATGGCCATCTGCTTATTCCGACTAACCCAACAAGGTATCTATTTCATCAAGACTGGTTTCAATCCCGCGGTCTTTCATTAGCGTGAGTGCTGCGCGCAGACTATCGACGCCTTCCGCTGCATGGCCTTCAATATGCATAATGTAAATCGGTGAAGCTGTATTACCGCCTACATCTGATTCGAGATCCAGAATATGTAAGCCCGATTCAGCCAATGCACCGGTCACCTCGGAAACAATCCCCGGTCTGTCTGCGCCATACACGCTAATACGCACATCTGGATCCAGATGGGTATGTAATGCTGCTTTTATTTTATCGACATGCAAATGCAGACCCAATGACTCACTCACAGGATTAACAAGTTCAGTTAATGCCTTTGTCTTTCCCGAGAAACCTACCATTAACATCATGGTAAAGTTACCTCCCAAACGCATCATTGATGCTTCACCCAGATTACAACCGCCTTCATAGAGTGCGTGCGTCAGTTTGGCAACAATACCAGGACGGTCTTCACCAACCAGGGTCAACATAAACCACTTATCCATCTTTTTATCTCCTTATAGTCTTGCTGCAATACTGCATTCAAGACTATAGAAAAATGCTCTAGTAAATTTCAGGAAAACATCCATGTGGTTGGGTTAGGGTGTGATTGTGAAGCATCAATTGACTTAATACCTTTAACACACCGAATAACTAGCCATATAAACACTAACCAAAATAATGCCCACGCAATCGGGATAATCAACGCTCCAACCACCAGAACTAACAAGAGGGTTCCAATAACAAACAATAACCCTACAATGCCCATAAACACGACCCCTATCCAGAAGGTACGTACTTGAAAATAATAATGTGATTGAAGCCACTCTTCGGAATCATCTTTATTCATATAGGCTATTACAACGCCAATAATAAATGTTAGCCCTCCCGTTAATAGGCTAAGCAAATAAAGAATATAGACTAACTTAGCCGTGCCTTCCTTTCCTGATAAGATCGAGTCGGTCATGCTTATCACCATCCATCTTTATAATGTATATATGCTCCAGCATAACGATTTACAGGGCAGGTAGCCAAAACTATTTAACACTATAAGGAGCAGTTTGTTTTTGTTCTATCCAACAACGGGATGCGTTACACGTAAATAGCGGCGGCAAAAATTTAGTGGAGTGTTGAATGCGCCAGGAAGATGGTTACTACTCCCGCCAAAATCAGGAGCATTTGCTGCGCAGTCACGCGCGCCTCGGTCCGGTGGTGCAAACCCGGAATAAGATCAGCGACAGCAATATAAATAAAACTCGCCGATGCAATCGCCAACACATAAGGAACCACCTGTTCGGCTCCCTGCAGACTATAATAGGCCGCCACGCCACCAATAACCGTCGTCAGGCTCGCAGCGATGTTCATCAACAATGCCTTACTACGGCTGTAACCACTGTGCAGGAGAATGGAAAAATCACCCAGTTCTTGAGGTATTTCATGGGTAGCAACCGCGATACTGGTCACCACACCAACATGAAAGTCGGTCAAGAAAGCCGCCGCAATCAGCACACCATCCACCAGATTATGCATCCCATCACCGATCATAATCATGGAACCCCGCGCAGCACCATGGGCCTGATGACGGTCTTCTTCACCATGCACTTCACAGTCATGCGCATGACAATGTCGCCATAACACCATTTTCTCAAGCAGGAAGAAGGCCAGAATACCAATTAGTACGGTGAAGGTAATATCGTGCAAATCGCCTACAGCAGGATGCCCCAGGGCATGCGGCAACAATGCAAGAAAGGCCGCCCCTAACAAGGCCCCAATCGCATAACTCACCATATGCGGTAAAAGCCGTTTTCTCAGTGCTTCTGATAAGAGTAAAAAACCTGACGCGGCCAACACACTCAAGACGCCGCCAATTAGACAGAATATGATGATCCAGCTTAATAAACTCATGGGTGTCAAAACTTTTTCAGCTTAGAGAAGTAGCGCGCATCATAACCGAAACAAGCTGCCGCGCCTATGCGCTGTTTCAATCCTGTCGCCAAATCAAGCTAGCCATGCGGCCGCAGACCTTGTTTCGACGGTATGAGAAAAAGTGCCCCTCGTCACTAAAGGTGCAATATTCCCCTCCCGTAATACCCGTCACGCCTGCCGTGTTTAGTCTTGCACGCGCGATTGCATAGATATCCATTAACCAGTGTCCACTGCGAACGGCTGTAAATGCCGAGGCCACCTCATGTTGAGCCACAAAGCTGTCACGCACCTCATCGCCTACTTCGAACGCTGAAGGCCCAATGGCCGGCCCAAGCCAGGCTAGAATCTGGTTCGCTGGACAAGCCAGTTCCGTACAAAGACGTTGCAGGGTCGCTTCAAGTACGCCCGCGGCTAAACCACGCCAGCCAGCATGGGCAGCAGCAACCGCCCTACCTTGCTTGTCACAAAATAAAACCGGTAAACAGTCTGCCGTCATCACCACACAGACCTTACCCGAAACTGTGGCAACACTTGCATCTGCCGCCATCGTTGCTGTGGAATCGGCGGCATTCACCACTACCGAGCCATGTACCTGCTCAAGCCAGGCAGGTTCATTGCTATACCCTGCCAGCTGCTGTAAATACTCCCGGTTCTGTGCAACATGGGTGGGGGCATCACCCACATGTTGGGCAAGGTTGAAGCTGTCATAGGGCGCTTCGCTGTACCCGCCTAAACGCGTAGTACAGAGTGCTTGAACGCAATCTGGCGCTGGCCAGTTAGGCATAATAATACTCGCGCCCGCGTCAATAGTCATTATATTCATCTTGATGGTGTCGATCATCGTCTGCCAGAACGCGTAATAAGTGCTGCATATCATCTGGCAGTGGCACTGACCACTCAACCGGCTTTGCCGTTAATGGATGAACGAAACCTAATTTCGCTGCATGCAGGGCTTGTCGTGGAAACCCTCGTAGGGTTTCGATCAGGGTTTCACCGCTTTTCGGTGGCAAGCGCAAGCGCCCACCATAAACGGGGTCGCCCACAATCGAATGGCGGATATGCGCCATGTGGACGCGAATTTGATGCGTTCGCCCTGTTTCCAGGTTCACTTGTAAGTGAGTATGGGCACGAAAACGTCGTTTGACACGGTAATGGGTAACCGCTGGTTTACCCCCACTCACCAATACGCCCATACGGGTACGATGCACGGGATGACGCCCCATTGGCTCATCAATGGTGCCACCTGCCGTCATTGTGCCGTTAACAATGGTTTCATACTCCCGTTTCACGTCTCTTGCCTGCAGGCGTTCGACGAGTTGGGTGTGCGCAGCCAGCGTCCTGGCCACCACCAATAAGCCGGTCGTGTCTTTATCAAGCCGGTGCACAATACCTGCGCGCGGCACCTCGATAAGCTTTGCATCGTGATGTAGTAGACCATTGACCAAGGTACCACTATTATTTCCGGTCCCCGGGTGCACCACCAGCCCCGCCGGTTTGTTGACAATAATAACCGCTTCATCCTCATAAACGACCTCAATCGGCACATCTTCAGCGATCCAGTTTGTTTGTGCCTCATGCTCGACCCGCACTTCGACTTTCTCATTACCCCGTAATTTGTCCCGTGGACGGCACAAATCGCCGTTGAGCGTGACTCTGCCTGCCTTAATCCACTGTTGCAAACGGGCTCGCGAATAGTCAGGCAACAGCTCTGCCAGCGCCTGATCCAGCCGGTGACTGGCCAAATGGGCTGGGATAACTAATTGAAGGACCTCGGATTCACTCATCATTTTGTCTTGTCGCGCTAAATGGCGCACAATATACACCGTAAGAGTACTTTATATACAGGAAACACAACCACCATGCGCATTTCTGGCCTGATTATTATTGCCAGCCTGTTTTTTTCAGGCTGCTCCCTGATCCCTGAACAAATCGACGTCACCGAAAACTGGTCGGCGAGTAAATTTTACTCCGAAGCTAAAAAGGCTCTCGCCGAAGGTGACTTTGAAGAAGCGATTAAGCATTACGAACAATTGGAAGCCCGTTTTCCGTTCGGAAAGTATGCACAACAGGCCCAAGTCGAAATTGCCTATGCATACTATAAATATGATGAGTCTGAGTCAGCCCTCATAGCAGCAGACAGATTTATCAAACTACATCCTCGGCATCCTCACGTTGACTACCTTTATTACTTGAAGGGTCTGGTGAACTTCAACGCAGGTAAGGATCTGGTTTCTAAATACATTCCTCAAGATCCAACGCAACGTGACCCTGGCGCTGCGCGCGCTTCATTTGATGATTTTGGAATACTGGTACGTAAATTTCCAAACAGCAAATATTCAAAAGATGCTCGCCAACGTATGCTATTCCTGCGTAATAATCTTGCCGAATATGAAATCCACGTAGCGCGTTATTACATGAAGCGACAGGCTTATCTGGCTGCCAGTAATCGCGCTAAATATGTCGTAGAAAATTACCAGAAAACAACCGCTATACCGAAGGCTTTATTGATCATGTCAGATGCCTATCAAGCCATTGGCCTGGAAGATCTTTCAAAGGATGCAATGCGGGTGCTAATGAAGAATTACCCGAACTATAAAGAGGGCACTGCGAGTAGTACTACTGAAGAAAGCAGCTGGGTTCCGTGGAAACCGTTCTAAGAAAAACGAATTGCGAATTGACGTTGCGTAGTAAAATTACGCAACGTCATCACAGCGCAACTAGATAGCATCTTGATCTGTCTCGCCGGTACGAATACGAAGAATATTTTCAACATTAGTAACAAAAATCTTGCCGTCACCAATTTTACCTGTCTTGGCCGCATTTGAAATAACGTTAATACAACGCTCAACATCGCTTTCTGCAATAACAATTTCAAGCTTCACCTTGGGTAAGAAGTCAACGACATACTCTGCACCACGGTATAATTCGGTGTGTCCTTTTTGACGACCAAAGCCCTTCACTTCAGTCGCGGTCATACCACTAATGCCGGCTTCGGAAAGCGCTTCACGTACATCATCCAGTTTGAATGGCTTAATGATAGCTTCAACTTTTTTCATTCTTGTTACTCCGTGTTATATCCGCTCAATGCTTGATTCTGAGTATAGTGTTCTAACCATGTCGCCACAAGCAACTATCCACACTTACCACTACGATATTGAGACGTAATCGGGTAACGGCGATCACGACCAAAGGCCTTTTGTGTAATACGCACACCGGGAGCAGCTTGCCTGCGCTTATATTCATTACGGTCAACCAAACCAATCACCCGCGCTACGGTTGCCTGTTCAAACCCCTTCGCAACTATTTCCTCAAGGGTTTTATCCTGTTCCACGTACAGGGATAATATCGGGTCAAGCACCTCATACGCAGGCAAGCTATCTTCGTCCTTTTGGTCCGGTGCCAATTCAGCGCTCGGCGCTCGCGTAATGACACGCTCTGGTATCACTGCCGAGAGGGTATTTCGGTATTGTGACAAGCGATAAACCAGCAACTTCGGCACGTCTTTCAATACATCAAAACCGCCTGCCATATCCCCATACAAGGTAGCATAGCCTACGGCCATTTCGCTTTTGTTCCCCGTCGTGAGCACAATGCGATGCTTTTTATTTGCAATGGCCATTAACAAGATACCACGGCAACGCGCCTGTAGGTTTTGTTCCGTCACATCACCTGCGGTCTTTTCTGTATCCGCAAATTCATCCGCCAGGCTTTCAAGGAAGGCATTAAAGGTTTTTTCAATCGGAATCACCTTACAGACAACCCCCAACGCCTGCGCTTCTTCCAGCGCGTCAGCAACGCTCATATCAGCCGTATAGCGTGATGGCATCGAGACCGCTTCGACTCGTTCTGCTCCAAGTGCATCGACGGCAACCGCCAGGGTCAGGGCCGAATCTATCCCGCCGGACAAACCCAACACAACACCTTCAAATCCATTTTTAGTGACATAGTCCCGAACGCCCAACACTAATGCCTGATAGACACTGGCTTCTTCGTCTGGCACTGATGCCATTTCCGCCTCAATAGGCAGCACACTGCCATCATCATGTACCGCAAAATCGGCACTAAATAAACCCGTTTCAAATGATGTTGCGCGCTGGCTAATTTCGCCCTGCGCATTCACCACCATTGAGCCGCCATCAAATACCAGCTCATCTTGCCCGCCAACCAAATTCACATAGACAATTGGCATAGCGGCTTCATTGGCACGTTCATAGAGGATGGCTTCACGGTCTTCTTGCTTATTAATATGAAATGGCGAAGCATTGAGGTTGAGCATGAGTTTCGCGCCGGCCTCGGCTGCTTGCTGCATGGGTGATGGCAACCAGATATCTTCACAAATAGTGATCGCAACCGGGATGCCTTTCATCTCAACCACGCAAGCACCTTGCCCTGCAACAAAATAACGCTTTTCATCAAAAACACTGTAATTGGGCAGGTGTTGTTTGTGGTAACTGCCAACGATCTTGCCATCACGAATAAGTGCTGCCGCGTTGTACAAACCACCGCTTTCCTGAATCGGATAACCGATCACCACATCAATACCGGAAACAGATTGTTTAACCTGTTCCAAACCGCGTAATGCGGCCATACTAAAACCCGGTCTTAACAATAAGTCTTCTGGTGGATAACCGGTCAGGGTCAGCTCGGGAAAGATAACCGCATCGGCATTCAGTTCATCACGCGACTTATTTGCCGCGTTAATAACCTGTTGAACATTGCCGTCAATATCGCCCAGCATCATATTCAACTGAGCCATGACAATACGTAATTGACTGCTCATGGTCATTATCCTGCTGAAACAACCTCAAGCATACGGTCACCCATTTCTGCCGGGGAACGCGCGATACCAACACCGGCTGCTTCAAGGGCTGCAAATTTTTCGTCTGCGGTGCCTTTTCCGCCAGCAATAATGGCACCGGCATGACCCATACGTTTCCCTGCTGGTGCAGTTACGCCTGCAATATAGGCAACCACGGGCTTGCTAACATTTGATTGAATATATTCCGCGGCCGCTTCTTCAGCGCTGCCACCGATTTCACCCACCATGACGATACCTTGTGTTTGTGGATCATTCTCGAAACGTTCCAGACAATCAATAAAATCCATGCCGTGAATCGGGTCACCACCAATACCGACACAGGTACTCTGGCCGAGACCATTTTGGGTTGTTTGATGAACCGCTTCATAAGTCAGTGTGCCTGAACGCGAGACAATACCTATCTTGCCCTGCTGATGAATAAAACCGGGCATGATGCCAATTTTACATTCACCCGGCGTGATCACCCCCGGGCAATTGGGACCAATTAATTGTGCATCGTAATGCGCCAGTGCTGCCTTAACCCGGAGCATATCCAGAACCGGAATACCTTCGGTAATACAGGCAATCACCTTAATGCCCGCATCGGCGGCCTCGAGAATGGCATCCGCAGCAAAAGCGGCGGGCACATAGATCATGGTGGCCTCAGCAGCGGTGGTGTCCACTGCATCACGAACCGTATTAAAAACCGGCAAGTCCAGGTGTTGCTGGCCACCCTTGCCCGGCGTCACACCACCGACCATTTGCGTACCGTATTCAATCGCCTGCTCGGAATGGAAACTCCCCTGCTTACCCGTAAACCCCTGGCAAATCACTTTGGTCTGGCTGTTTACAAGGATGCTCATTTAGCACCTCCCTGTACCGCCGCCACAACCTTGCTAGCGGCATCCGTCAGGCTGTCGCCAGTAATAATAGCCAAATCACTTTGTTCAAGTATCGAGCGTCCGGCTTCAACATTGGTGCCTTCAAGACGCACCACGACGGGGATAGCAATACCGACTTCCTGCACGGCGCGAATAATGCCCTGGGCAATTAAATCGCAGCGAACAATACCGCCAAAGATGTTAACCAAAATGGCGGCAACTTTTTCATCAGAGAGAATTAGTTTAAAGGCCTCTGCCACTTTTTCTGCACTGGTGCCCCCCCCTACGTCAAGGAAGTTGGCCGGTGACCCACCATGCAATTTAATTAAATCCATGGTGGCCATTGCCAGCCCGGCGCCGTTGACCATACAGCCAATATTGCCATCGAGACTAATGTAGTTAAGCCCAAATTGTTGCGCATGGTGTTCTTTTTCGTCATCCTGACTGGCGTCGAGTAAGGCCGTAATATCAGGTCGACGATAGAGTGCATTATCATCAAAGGTGATCTTGGCATCCAACGCCATCAATTTACCTTCCGTTGTTGTAATCAGTGGATTGATTTCAATCAGCGAACAATCTTTATCCCGATATAACAAATACAGTGCGCGCATGATCTGGCCGAGTGCTTTAATTTGCTCACCCGAGAGACCCAGCCCAAAACCCAGTTCACGCACCTGGTAACCCTGCAAACCGGCTACCGGGCTAACCGCAATAGTCAAAATCTTTTCAGGGGTATTCGCCGCAACCTCTTCGATGTCCATGCCGCCTTCGGTTGATGCCATCATCACCACACGCTTACTGGCGCGGTCAACCAACATACCAAAATACATCTCACGCTCAATGCCACTGGTCGCTTCTATTAATAATGTATTGACCGGCTGCCCTTCTGCGGTGGTTTGGTGTGTCACCAAATGGGTGCCCAGCAAACTACCACTGATTTGCTCAACTTCTTCAACATTGTTGGCTTTTTTCACACCGCCGGCTTTACCACGCCCCCCGGCATGCACTTGTGCCTTTACCATCCAGCCATCGCTGTCGATGCCCCGTGCTACCGCAACTGCCTCGGATACCGAAGTTGCAGGTGAGCCTGCTGGTACGGCGATACCGTAGTCACGAAACAATTGCTTGGCCTGAAATTCATGTATGTTCATGGTTTACTCTTAAAATAAATAATCGATTTTCTGGTTCTCGTGAAAAAGCAGTCATATTCTCCAGCAAATGGCACAAAGACGCAAAGCGCGATATGATCTAGCCTAATCGCTAATGATATACTGACTTTCCTATCTTATGAACTTATTACGCCTCATTATTCTTGCCCTTGCCATCTGGATTGCATTTCGAATCTGGCAGAATTACCGCGCTAGCGCTAAAAAACCACCACCAAAGATAAAAGCCATACCCGATATGGTTGCCTGTGCCATATGTAAAATGCACATCCCTGACACTGAGGCGCTACGCAAAGGAGACAAATTTTATTGCTCGCAGCAACATCTGGACAGCGATAACTAAAGAATCATTCAATTGTGCGAGATCTGGGCTAAGATAATGTCATGATAACAATAGCCGACCCTAATAATAATCACGTGGCTACAGATTGGCGTGCGTTAAGCCTGTTTAATCTCTATCGTCTGACATTATCCGGCCTCTTTTTAACCATCTTTTTTACTTCGCATGATTTTATTAGGGTACTCGGTAATACACACCCAACACTATTTCGCTATGTCATTGTTAGCTACCTAATCACCAGCATTGTTTACAGTTTTGCGATAAAAAAACGTTGGCTAGCCTTTCACCTACAGCTCACTATTCATGTCGCCACCGACATCGTTCTCATTACCGCGTTGATGCATGCAAGTGGCGGCATCTCCAGTGGCCTCGGGATGCTATTGTTAATCAGTGTCGGCAGTGGCAGTTTACTGACTTCACGAAAAATGGCCCTGTTCTACGGTAGCCTGGCAACCATCGCCTTATTGGGCGAAGAGGGTTATCGACTATTACAATCCTCTCCAGCAAGAACTTATTACACCCAAACGGGCATTCTCGGTGCGACGCTCATTATTGCAGCCCTTGCCACAAATTTTCTTGCCCGAAGCCGTGTTGAAAGTGAGGCACTGGCTCGCCAACGCAGCCTTGATCTTGCCAATCTTGAACAGCTCAATGATTATATTATTCAACACATGCAAACCGGTATCGTTGTTGTTGATGCCAATAGTAAAGTTCGGCTCATCAATGAATCAGCCAGACGCTTACTCAGTGTTCCAGCAACCTCGTTTCCGATGCCGCTCGCTGATATTTCACTGGTACTGCATGACCAGTTACAGGTGTGGCAGGAATCCACCGATTCCCAACCCATTACCTTTCGCTCATCTAAAACATCGCCTGAGATACAACCTAAATTTGCCCGGCTCGGCAACCAAAACACGGCTGGCTTTCTTATCTTCCTTGAAGACACCTCGGCCATGGCACAACAAGCGCAACAATTAAAACTTGCCTCACTCGGCCGGCTCACTGCCAGCATTGCCCATGAAATTCGCAATCCGCTTGGTGCAATCAGTCATGCCAGTCAACTACTGAGTGAATCACCCACCATCACCTCTGGCGATCTTCGCCTTACCCAGATCATCGACGACCATACCCAACGCGTAAATAGTATTATCGAAAATGTCATGCGGCTCAGTCGTCGCGACCGGGCTGAACCCGTTTTGTTTGAATTGCGTCAATGGCTAGATAGCTTCACCGATGACTTTCTTCGCAGTGAGCAAATTGAGCCAGACGATCTTGCTATTGATGATCAAAGCGAGTCGATCGAAATTCGCATGGATCCAAGCCAATTACACCAGGTAGTCTGGAACCTCGTTCGTAACGGCATCAGGCATAGCAGTGAATTTACCGGCCAGCCCAAGGTCACCTTAAAAACAGGCCTACCGATAAATGATAAAAAACCCTATCTGGATATTATTGACCATGGACCGGGGATCAGTCCTGAGCAATCCTTACATATCTTTGAACCTTTCTATACGACAGAAAGCTCAGGCGTCGGCTTAGGGCTTTACATCGCCCGCGAACTCTGTGAGGGTAACCAGGCTAGACTAGACTATCTCAAGATGTCTGAAGAAAAGGGAGGCGGCAGCTGCTTTAGGATTACCTTTGCCGACCCACGACGAAAACAACAACAAGTTACCTAACTATGGAACGTTACCTCGCTCTCATTGTTGATGATGAACCGGATATTCTCGAACTGCTCGAGATGACTTTGTCGCGCATGGACATTGATTGCCATAGTGCCTGCGATCTCACAACGGCCAATGCCCTGCTTGAACAACATAACTTTGATCTCTGCCTTACCGATATGCGCCTACCCGATGGTGATGGCATCGATCTGGTCAGGCATATGCAACAGCGCTACAGCAACATCCCTGTGGCGATGATTACGGCCCATGGCAACATGGAACTGGCCATTAACGCACTCAAAGCAGGTGCGTTTGATTTCGTTTCAAAACCTGTCGATCTAAGTGTACTGCGTAACCTCATCAATACTGCGCTCAAACTATCTCACAAGGCCGCTGCGGGTACCAATACAAAAAGCGCAAACGGCGAACCCAACGCCCCCGCCGCAGATGAGCTCGCCAGCGACGACGAACAGCAATTACTTGGCGAATCAGCGGTCATGGATAAAACCCGCGCTACCATTAATAAGCTTGCACGCAGTCAGGCGCCCGTTTACATCAGTGGCGAATCAGGAAGTGGCAAGGAATTGGTAGCGTGCTTAATTCACAACAAAGGACCACGCGCAGAACAGCCCTTTGTGCCGGTAAACTGCGGTGCCATTCCGCAAGACCTAATGGAAAGCGAATTCTTTGGCCATAAGAAAGGTAGCTTTACGGGTGCCGTTGCCGACAAAACCGGCTTATTCCAGGCGGCTGACGGTGGCACATTGTTTCTCGATGAAGTAGCTGAATTACCACTGCATATGCAGGTAAAACTATTGCGCGCCATCCAGGAAAAATCAGTGCGCCCTGTCGGCGAGCAAAAGGAACAGGCTATCGACGTGCGTATTCTCAGCGCCACGCACAAAGACCTGAATAAACTGGTTGCCGCTGGCGATTTTCGCCAGGATCTCTTTTATCGTATTAATGTCATTGAACTTAATGTGCCTAGCCTAAGACAGCGCGTCGATGACATCCC
>Ga0316207_10000689_pt1 | contig 49567 bp, 52 predicted proteins | sample 6weekpyrite_MG_FD_204943 | JGI IMG/M metagenome (GOLD analysis project Ga0316207, IMG submission 204943) | Microbial mat bacterial communities from mineral coupon in-situ incubated in ocean water Damariscotta River, Maine, United States -... | ecosystem: Environmental > Aquatic > Marine >...
GCAATGTCATTTTTAATTATGACTTTTTGTTCTGAAAATGTAAGTTCATTTATTTTTAATCTATTCGTTAAATGTGCCTCCAGATCATCTTGTTTACTTAATATATGGCCTAAGTGATTAGTAAATATTAGATCGTCAGCTAGCAATTCATTTAGCACTGAAACATCAGATTGAAGCATCGCTATTTTTAAGCGCTCTTCAGATTCTTGAATTATTATTTCAGTTGATTGATTCACTTATTTACCTTTTACACAAAACGACCAGTTAACTGGCTGGCGCTGCATCGCAGCGACAGTCCAAGCATGGCCGAAGGTTATGCGGGTTTAACGCATTGTTAGCGCTTAATATGCTTTTATTCATGACTCTGAGGTTAGCAGCATAGGCTTTTTGTTTGCATCACTTAATTTATGTCACGGCATCAGCCGCGATAGGGTGTTTCAGTTGTCAGGATCCCTTTGGAGGGCTCATAAATATGTCGCTGTGCCTCTCACAAGTAACTGCGAAAAGAGGGTCTCTTAGAAACCGCATTTTGTGGCGAGATTCGCCTGGTTGGCCACAGGCCATACATATATTACGAGATCTATCACATACATCCGTCATGATCTGTTGAATGCCCTTAATTATTTCTGGTTGGGCATTTTTTGGATCATGGTAAAGTATTTGCAGATATATACTTTCACTTGTAATACTAGATACTCTCGGAAAAGCATCCCAGTCTATCAGGCCCTTGTATTCTCGAATTAATTTTTCTGTCTGATTAGAAACGTATTTTTGCAAAGAAGCATCTGAATCTATATTCAATGCGCTAATTTTTTCAACTAATTCATCTTGTGACATGGCGCGCGGTTCTACATAATTGGCACCTCTAATTAGTGTGTCGATTCTTTCAGCCATTTCTTCTACAAGCCCTAGCCAGCCTTCTGGTATCCAATAATCATAGTCGCTATCGTGCTGAACAATAGAATGTCTAGTCAGCCACTCATTATTAGGCTGATGCTTGAAGTCGAATTTGAAAGATTTATACATATTAAGTACCAGTTTGAGTGCCGTAATATCCTCTGATGAAACCTATACCAATGTCTATTATTTTCACTTTAAGTGCTGATAATGTCTGTTTATTGCGCCATGTAAGGTTGAATGGCTAACGTCACATGTTTGCTTTAAATTGTCCGGTGGAGCTAATTGTTAGCCTAGCTGTCTTCTGCCCATGAAGTGCTATTAGAACGTAGAAGCGCATCGTATGTTCTTATTTGAATTCGATTTGAAGTAATTCGATTCCATGCTGCTTTCATATCTTGTTTTTTACTACTGTTTTCTAACTCACTTTCTCGACCAACCACCAAAAAACCTTCAGGTTCTCTAAAGCCATTTAATTTTAAGGAGTCACGCATATATGCCTGTGCTGATGAACAGTAATCTATATAACTTAATAATTGACAAATTCCCTTGTTTACAATAGAACTAAAATAAACATTACCATTTTTTTCAACAAAAATATTTTCATTAGAGGCTTTTAGTTCAACAACAAACCACCGGTAACCATCAGAACCTTTACCACCAACTAAATAATCCGGTTTTAACCCTTTTTGGCTTGAAGTTAAATGTGGGCGTATTTCTTGTTGCGGTATTACCCAAGTTCCATGATGTCCATACTGAGTGAAATTCATACATTTTGCTAGAACGTTAATATTTGATTTTAAGAAGGTATCAATAGCTTTCTCACCACTAGCTTTTTCTACTAGATCGCGTAGCTCTTCTAGTGAATTCTTATTTGCCTGAGGAATTATATGGAATTCCTCAGGAGGAAAATCACTAGGATATTTTCTATCAGAAAGCTTCATTATTTTCCTTTCAAAGGCTAACGCCCAGTTAAACGGCCAAGCTAGCTGTTTAGCTTGGTCCGAGTGTGCGCTGCTTTTAGCGCACACGATTTCAACGCCTTGTTAGGGCTTTAATTCTCTACAGTATTTTAGTGCCTTTGGGGCTTTAATAAACAATGAGCCTTTCGGCTCTTTCTTAGGACGCCAAATTGCCCTGACTTCTGACTGATTAATATATTTTGTTTCTTTCATCAATGCAGGATGTATTTTGTGAGGATTCAAATGATCTGTTTTTTTACTTCCATACACTATGTCGAAGTAACCCTCATATTCTGCTTTGTGTCGAATAACCCTGCTTATTTCTTTAAAGTATTTTTCTGGATTGAATATTTCAATGCATCTATTACAACCAAATTCTTTCATTACGCTCTTGTCAAACTCTGACGTAACACAATAAATATAATAGTTGGGAGAATTCGTGTGAGCCACCAGATTTGCCCCAGCCTCCATAATGATTTTCACTTTACTATCTTGTTGATCTGAGCGTAATACATGCTTTCGAAAGTACTCAGCCTCTGGTGTGTTTCCAGCTAAGTCAATCTCTCTTCCTTTAGGTGAGTTTAACTCTGTTATATGAAGCCCTTCATGGTTATCACCAATTACTGTACCGAGATCTTCTTCATTCCGATATTCGTGTAATGTTCCTATTTTCAGAGAACCATTTTTGTAAAATAAATCTAAATGCTCTTTCTTGATGTATTTATAAAGCACGAAGATTCCTATTATTAGCCCTAACGACTAGGGTAAGGGGCCGGAGCTGCGACGCAGCGGAGGTCCCGGCGACCAACGGGAGCCAACTTGACCCGCTTGTTAGGTGATATAGGCTTAATCATATACAACTTGCTTAACTTTACCTTCAAGACTACACCTTATTTTTAAAGAAATGCCTATAAATCGTGGCCCTTGGTTAATAAAATACCCTATTGATTCTTTAACACCCTCTCCACTCTCTAAATCCCTATATAATGGGTTAATTTTTCTATATGCTGCCTGAAAAATACCTTTATCGTTCTTAATATATTCTTTTATATCTTTTATTGTTTCATTACAGCTTTGATCGATTTTTATGTTTCCTGATAACTTACCTAATGGGTGGAAATATGTATTATAAACTTCAAAGCTAATATAAATTGAAATAAGTAGGCTAAGTAATGATATTCCTACCTTTTTAAGTTTATTGGTTTCCAATATTTACTCGCCTAACGTTCACTTAACCAGCGGAGGTGCGACAGCGCCGGAGTCTGGTTGAAGTGCTTGTTATGTTTATTACCGACCGCCTTTATGGTGCATTGCAACATAAACACGCGCTTCATCTGATTGTTTAATAGAAGGATGATTGCCAACTTGCCTTTCTCTTTTCTGATGAAAGTAATCTTCTTTATTTATAAATATTACAAGTAATGCTCCAATAATTGGAATTATCCAGACTAATGCAATTTGATAATACCTTCTAGCCTTTACTACAAAGTATGTTTTTGCAGCAATAATTGTGGCTATGATATTTAGAATTAAGATAATTGCTGCTAATGTGATTATTATATATAGCCCTAAATTATCCATTATTTATGCCTTTAATTTTGTAAACATAACAGTTTATTAGGTAGAAAGTCGTAATTCTGAGTTAGGTGGATTTCTACCTAATTCATTTAGAGTTTTTCGTTATTTTGTTACATTATCCTATCAAGAAGTAATATTTTATCTACTCTTTTTTGCTATGGATGGCTGATATGACAGATGCGAATATTTCCCGGTTTTGGGAATAATCTTTATATAAAACAAATACTAATGATGTGCGTGAGCATCCGCTGAAATGGCATGTAAAGTGGGTCGAGCGGTATATACGTACGTACGTACTCTAATGCGCGGGTGGCTACGCATTTGGCTGGTTATGTGTCTGATTTTTTGTCTGACTTAGGTAGAAAAGGTCGGTCAGAGGATTTGCAGTCTGAACAGGTTGTAGATGTGTATACGTGTGGCAAAGATGGACGCTAACCCCTTCCTTTATCCTGGTACTATCTGGATCTGGTTATAGCAATTGACTTTAATTGACTGGAACACCCATCTTTGCACTGTAATTATTCCACCGTCACGGATTTAGCCAGGTTACGAGGTTGGTCAACATCGGTGCCCTTGAGTACGGCAACGTGGTAGGAAAGCAGCTGCAAGGGTATGGTATAGATCATTGGTGCAATACTGTCATCGGTGTTGGCGACTCGGATAATTTCGATATTATCACCCTGCTCCATGGCCACGGACTTGTCGGCAAAAACAATCAGTCGCCCGCCACGGGCACTGACTTCCTGCAGGTTGGATTTGAGTTTTTCCAGTAGTTCATTATTCGAGGCTACGGCAATAACCGGCATGTCTTCATCGACCAGGGCGAGTGGTCCGTGCTTGAGTTCACCTGCCGGGTAAGCCTCGGCATGGATATAGGATATCTCTTTCAGTTTAAGTGCACCTTCCATAGCCACCGGGTATTGTGCTCCACGGCCGAGGAACAGGGCATTGTGTTTGTCGCTGAAACTTTCTGACAGGTGTTTGATTTCATCGTTCAGTTGCAACGCTTCCTCAACCTTTCTTGGCAGGGTTTCGAGTTCCTTGACGATACGTTTTTCTACCTCGTCCGGCATTCCGTTTCGGCGGCCCAGTACCAGTACGACCAGCATCAGGCAAACGAGCTGGGTGGTGAAGGCCTTGGTTGAAGCAACACCGATTTCAGGGCCGGCACGGGTCATGAGAACGAGGTCGGATTCACGAACAATAGAGCTTTCCGGTACATTACAGATCGCCAGCGAGTGGCCAAAGCCCAGTTGCTTGGCTTCCTGCAGGGCGGCCAGGGTATCGGCCGTTTCGCCGGATTGTGACAGGGTAATAATCAACGAGTTTTTTCTGACTACGGGTTTACGGTAGCGAAACTCACTTGCTACCTCGACACTGCACGGGATATTGGCTATGGATTCGAGCCAGTATTTACCAACCAGTCCGGCATGGTAGCTCGTACCACAGGCAACGATTACAACACCATTGACCTCGTCAAATACACTGGCAGCATTGTGGCCAAAGGCCTCTTCCAGCACCTTGTTGCCGCTGATGCGTCCTTCCAGACAGTCACTGATAGCTGTAGGTTGCTCATGGATTTCCTTGAGCATGTAGTGTCGGTATTCGCCACGCTCGACAGCATCGGCACGCAGATCTGACATGTGCATATCGCGTTCTACAGGATTGCCGTCAGCGTCGATGATGCTGACTCCCTCACGGGTCATTTTCGCGATGTCGCCATCATGCAGGACTATAAACTGTTGCGTCACGGGGATCAGCGCGGCGGCATCGGATGCGATGAAATATTCACCGACGCCGACACCGATCAGTAACGGGCTGCCTTTTCGTGCGGCTACCAGGGTCTCGGGTTCTTGCGGGCTGATGACACCCAGCGCATAGGCGCCTTGCAGATCTTTCACGGTGGACTGTACTGCTGCAAGCAGGTTTTGCCCCTGGCCCAGATAATCACACACCTGATGCACAATAACTTCGGTATCGGTTTCGGATGTAAATTTGTAGCCTTTCTGGGTTTGTATTTCGCGCAATTCCTCGTGGTTTTCAATGATGCCATTATGTACCAGTGTTACCACGTCATTACAGATGTGCGGATGGGCATTGGCTTCGGTCGGTTTACCGTGGGTGGCCCAGCGGGTATGGGCAATACCGATCTGGCCGCTGGCGTTGGCCAGTAGTTCTGCTTCGAGTTCCTTTACCTTGCCGATACGGCGTATGCGGGTAATGTTATGGTCCGCGTTCAGTAAGGCGACACCCGCAGAATCATAGCCACGGTATTCGAGCCGTTTCAGTCCTTCTACCAGAATTTGTACAACGTCTCGTTGTCCAATTGCCCCGACGATTCCACACATAGTTTAAACCCTGATTATTTTTTCGTTTTAACCGGACGTTGCCAGTTATCGATTGAGATCTGTTTGCTACGGCTCAGAGTCAGTTTGTTATCGGGCGTGTCACGCGTTATGGTTGAACCTGCACCGATTGTCGCACCATCTCCGATGGTTACGGGAGCTACCAATTGGCTATCGGAGCCGACAAAAACATTATCACCAATAACAGTTTTAAATTTATTGGCACCGTCATAGTTACAGGTAATAGTGCCGGCACCGATATTCACACCACTGCCGATTTCAGAATCGCCTACATAACTCAGGTGGTTGATCTTGCTGCCCTGCCCTACCGTAGTTTTCTTGATTTCGACAAAATTACCGATATGAGTGTTATCAGATAATTCTGTTTCCGGTCTGATGCGCGCAAACGGGCCTATTCGTGAGCCACTACCTACCCTGGCATCTTCCAGCACGCTATTGGCATGAATGGTCACATCATCAGCAATGCTGACATTCCTGAGTATGACATTAGGACCAATCACGGAGCGATCTCCGATCGTAACTTCACCCTCACAGATCACATTGATGTCTATCGATACATCCTGCCCGGCGGTTAACTTGCCGCGAATATCTATACGGTTTGCATCGGCGAGCGTAACACCATTTCGCATGAGTTCCTCTGCCTGGCGTAACTGATGTGCACGCTCGATCTTCTGTAGCTGGATCTTGTCGTTGATACCTGTCACTTCAACCTCGTCATCGGTGCTGACCCCTTTCACTGTTACCTGGTCGTTGACCGCCATTTCGATTATATCGGTCAGATAGTATTCGGACTGCTTGTTATCATTCTTTATATTACTGACCCACTTTTTAAGCTGACGGCCTCCGACAGCCATAATGCCGGTATTGATCTCTGTCACTGCCCGCTCTTGTTCTGTTGCATCACCATGTTCGACAATACGGATAATGTTGTTATCGCTATTGCGAATGATGCGCCCATAGCCTGTCGGATCCTGCATATCAATGGTCAGTAGGGCCATTTGCTGATCATTGACCTCCTTGATCAGGTTTTCCAGTGTGCTATGGCTAATCATAGGGACATCACCGAACAGGATCAATACCAGGCTGTCTTCTGACAGGACAGGTAAAACCTGCTTGACAGCATGGCCGGTACCGAGCTGATCGGTTTGCTCTGTCCAGTCTATCTGTGGATCATCAATCGATTGCCTGACCTGTTCACCACCATGGCCGTAGATAATATGGGTTTTTTGACTATTGAGCCGTTGTGCCGTCTCGATCACATGATGAAGCATAGGCTTGCCTGCTATTTCATGCAGCACCTTGGACTTGGCCGATTTCATGCGTTTACCCTGGCCGGCAGCCAGAATGACGACTTCTAGATTCATGTTAATTTAGCGGTAATAAATTGATTTTCTTAAGGATAAGGATACTGTAAAAGCGTTATGAATTGAAATAGTATTTATAAGAACCCAGATATCGACTTTTTACTTATCCTAGTCCCTAGCTACTTTTCTTTAATGCAACACCGTCGGGGGGCTGTCTACCGGCTGGCCGGCCTGTATTTCGTCGGGACTTGCATCACGGATTTCCGTGATGGTGATATTAAAGGTTATGTTCTTTCCGGCCAACGGATGGTTGCCGTCAACAGTCAATTTACCGTCTTCTATCCTGGAAACAGTAAATTCCTTGATATCGCCGGCATCATTCTCCATTTCGACCTTGGCGCCAACTTCACGAAACTGTGGGGGTACGTTATTAATATCGTCACTGAATGTCAGGTCAGGGTTTAATTCACCAAAGCCCTCTTCCGGTGTCAGCATCACCTCAATTTTATCACCCACAGCTTTACCATCCATACTCTGAGTCAGCTTTTCGATTATGTCGTTATCGACACCATGCACGTAACCGATTGGCAGATCACTCTGCTCAACGATTTCACCCGACTCATCAGTAATTGAATAGGTAAAAAATACGGCCTTGTTTTGAGTAACGATGTGAGTAGACATAGGCGTTCCTAATCTGATGCTTTTATTATAGAGTACTATACGTGGATAACCATACAGCTAAAGAAGCTAACACACCTTTTCGGCATCTTGTCACTTCACCCTGCTTTCAAACGAAAAACGGCATGGATAAACCATGCCGTTTTCTATCAGTTTTATTCTGATTTACTTCTTTAACTTGCGCAGTTTTTCAATTGCGCGAAGTTGTGCTGCAGCTTCTGCGAGTTCAGCACTTGCCTTGGCATATTCAAGATCTGAAGTTTTATCTTTCAGTGCTTGCTCTGCCTTTTCTTTAGCCTTGATAGCCTGTGCTTCATCCAGATCATGTGCCCGTATTGCTGTATCTGCCAGTACGGTTACCACGTGTGGCTGTACTTCCAGAATACCACCCGAAACATAGAAGGATTGTATTTCGTCTCCCGTTTGTAAACGAACTTCGCCTGGTTTAAGGCGTGTGATCATTTGCGTGTGACGTGGAGCGATGCCCACTTCACCCATTTCGGCCGGTGCGTATACCATTTCAGCTGTTCCGGAAAAAATTTCCTCTTCAGCGCTTACTATGTCGACATGTGTTGTCATTGCCATTCTGCTTACCTATGGTATTTAAAGCGTTTTAGCCTTTTCAACGGCTTCTTCGATGCCACCGACCATGTAGAATGCCTGCTCTGGCAATTCATCGTATTCACCGTCAACAATACCCTTGAACGCACGGATGGTATCTTTCAGTGATACGTACTTACCTGGTGAACCGGTGAAAGTTTCCGCAACGAAGAAGGGTTGTGACAGGAAGCGCTGGATCTTACGAGCACGGGCTACTACCTGCTTGTCTTCATCAGACAGCTCGTCCATACCTAGGATGGCGATGATGTCTTTCAGTTCTTTATAACGCTGCAATGTACCCTGTACCGCACGCGCTGTATCGTAATGCTCGTTACCAATAACCAGCGGATCAAGCAGACGTGAAGTCGAGTCCAGTGGATCAACCGCAGGGTAGATACCCAGCTCGGCGATCTGACGAGACAGTACCAATGTCGCATCGAGATGCGCAAACGTGGTTGCCGGTGACGGGTCAGTCAAGTCATCTGCAGGTACGTATACGGCCTGGAATGATGTGATCGAACCTGTTTTGGTAGAAGTAATACGCTCTTGCAGGGCGCCCATTTCTTCAGCCAGTGTTGGCTGGTAGCCTACCGCGGATGGCATACGGCCCAACAGTGCAGATACCTCGGTACCGGCCAGTGTGTAACGGTAGATGTTATCGACGAACAACAATACGTCACGGCCTTCATCACGGAAGTATTCCGCCATGGTCAGACCGGTCAGTGCAACACGCAGTCTGTTTCCTGGTGGCTCATTCATCTGACCGTAAACCAGTGATACCTTATCGAGTACGCCACCTTCATCCATTTCATGGTAGAAGTCATTACCTTCACGAGTACGCTCGCCCACACCGGCGAATACCGAGAAGCCACTGTGCTCAACCGCGATGTTACGTATCAGCTCCATCAGTGTTACGGTCTTACCAACACCCGCGCCACCGAACAGTCCAATTTTACCACCCTTGGCGATAGGCATGATCAGGTCGATAACCTTAATACCGGTTTCGAGGATTTCAACGTTGGCAGATTGCTCATCGTAGGCAGGCGGCTTACGATGAATAGGCATACGAACATCTTCACCAATCGGTCCTGCATCATCTACTGGTGTACCCAGTACATCCATGATGCGACCCAGTGTTTTCTGACCAACCGGGACAGAAATAGGTGCGCCCGTGCTGCTGACATCCGATGCACGTTTCAGTCCATCTGTTGAACCCATTGCAATCGTACGAACAACACCGTCGCCCAGCTGCTGCTGAACTTCCAGTGTCAGACCTGCTTCATCAACCAACAGTGCATCAAACACTTTTGGCATGCTGCTTCGGTCAAACTCTACGTCGACGACCGCACCGATGATTTGAACAATCTTTCCAGAACTCATATCCGTTCCTCTTAAATATAGATTTCTAAATCTTTCCATGTAGTCCGTAAATTTGAACTGACTACATCTTTAAATTCTCCGGCTAAGTATCTAGCGTCTAGTAGCTAGGCATCCTTCTTTAATCCTAGCTACTCGCCACTCGTTACTCGCCACTCTGCTGTTATACAGCAGCAGCGCCACTCACGATTTCAGAAATTTCCTGGGTAATCGCAGCCTGTCGCGCCTTGTTGTAGACCAGTTCCAGTCCGTCAATAAGGTCACCGGCATTATCTGTCGCGGATTTCATTGCTATCATTCGGGCTGCCATTTCGCAGGCGATGTTTTCTACCATGCCCTGGTAAACCTGTGCTTCGATGAAACGCATCATCAGACCACCGAGTACCGTTTTTGAATCCGGCTCATAGATGTAGTCCCAGTGATGCTGGATTTCTTCTTCAACCTCGGCTGCTGCAATCGGCAATAATTGCTCAATCTGCGGTGCCTGGGTCATGGTGTTTACAAATTCGTTGTAAACAACAAACAGCTGATCGATCTCGCCTTCTTCATAGGCATCCAGCATGACCTTAACGACACCGATGATGTCTTCGAGTCGAGGCTTGTCACCCAGTCCGGAGGCATCTGCACGTAAGGTACCCTTCAGTCGCTTGAACATCTGGGTGGATTTTTTACCTATCGTGGCAACATCGATTTCGATACCCTGTTCATCCAGCTCTTTCATCTTGTTAACCGTTGCGCGGAAGGCGTTGGCGTTCAGGCCACCACACAGTCCACGGTCAGACGAAATGACAATGAAACCGACCCGTTTGACTTCACGTTCGATCATGAATGTATGCTTGTATTCAGGATGCGCGTGTGCCAGATGGCCGATAACATTTCGGATCTTGCTTGCATACGGACGAGTGGCCTTCATGTTGTCCTGCGCCTTGCGCATTTTACTGGCAGCCACCATTTCCATCGCACTGGTGATCTTTTGAGTATTCTTGATACTCTTGATCTGTGTACGTATTTCTTTTCCGCTTGCCATGACTCAGCCCCTTACCAGGTTCCGGTTGCCTTGAAGTTATCGAGTGCCGCCTTGATCTCGGCCTCGATTTCGTCGTTATAGTCACCAGCCTCATTGATCTTGGCGATCAGGTCAGCGTTGTTTGACGCGAGACCTGACTGCATGGCCGCTTCGAAATCAACGATCTTGTTGACATCAACGTCATCCAGGTAACCTTCGTTAGCTGCATACAATGAGATCGCCAGCTCTGCTACCGACATCGGTGCATACTGTTTCTGCTTCATCAATTCAGTAACTCGTTGACCACGTTCCAGCTGGGCACGTGTTGCGTCATCGAGATCAGATGCGAACTGCGAGAAGGCCGCCAGCTCACGGTACTGGGCCAGTGCCAGACGAACACTACCACCGAGTTTCTTGATGATCTTGGTCTGTGCCGCACCACCTACACGTGATACCGACAGACCCGCGTTGATCGCAGGACGAATACCGGCGTTAAACAGATCGGACTCGAGGAAGATCTGACCATCTGTAATCGAGATAACGTTGGTGGGTACGAAAGCCGATACGTCACCCGCCTGTGTTTCGATAATAGGCAGTGCCGTTAAAGAACCTGTCTTGCCTTTTACTTCACCGTTTGTGGCTTTTTCTACGAAGTCGGCATTAACGCGTGCCGAACGTTCGAGCAGACGTGAATGCAGATAGAATACGTCACCCGGGTAAGCTTCACGACCAGGTGGACGACGAAGCAACAGGGATACCTGGCGGTAGGCCCATGCCTGTTTGGTCAGGTCATCATAAACGATCAGTGCGTCTTCACCACGATCACGGAAATATTCACCCATCGCACAACCAGAATAAGGCGCGATATATTGCAGGGCTGCCGCTTCCGCCGCTGTCGCTGCAACAACAATGGTGTGATCCATTGCACCGTGCTCTTCAAGTTTACGTACCACGCCACCAACAGATGATGCTTTCTGACCAACCGCGACGTAGATACACTTAACGCCTGTACCTTTCTGGTTGATGATCGCATCGATTGCAACGGCTGTCTTACCTGTTTGACGGTCACCGATGATCAACTCACGCTGGCCACGACCAATTGGCACCATGGTGTCGATTGATTTCAGGCCTGTTTGAACTGGCTCATCAACTGACTTACGTGTAATTACGCCCGGTGCTACTTGTTCGATAGGCGCTGTCTTGTCAGTATTGATCGGGCCTTTGCCGTCAATTGGCATACCGAGTGCGTCAACAACGCGACCCAGCATTTCAGGACCTACAGGCACTTCAAGAATTCGACCTGTGCATTTTACAGCATCGCCTTCAGTCAGGTGCTCGTAGGCACCGAGTACCACTGCACCCACCGAGTCACGCTCGAGGTTAAGTGCCATACCGTAAGTATCGCCAGGGAACTCTAACATCTCACCTGACATAACGTCGTTCAGGCCATGAATACGTACAATACCGTCTGTAATTCCGACGACGGTGCCTTCGTTTCTGGCTTCTGCTGCAGAATCAAAACTCTCGATTCGTTTCTTGATAATTTCACTGATTTCAGATGGATTCAGTTGCATATCCATTATCCCCTATTGGTTCACGGTGCTGGCAAGCTTTTCCAGCTTACCGCGTACTGAACCGTCAATGACCATGTCGCCTGCACGGATAACTGCTCCGCCGACCAGCGATTCATCGATGGTTACACTAAGATTAATTTCTTTGCCCATACGTTGCTTGAGTGATGCAGCTACCTTGGCGCGTTCTGTATCCGATACGGCGTAGGCTGAAATCATTTCGGCATCAATGCTGCCTTCAGCTTCTGCGCGCATGACTTCGTATAACGCGGTTATTTCCGGTAGCAGTCCAAGACGACCATTTTCGGCAAGCAGTTTGACCAGATTGTTTCCTTCCTGGTCCAGCTTGTCGCCGGCAACCTCATTAAAGAGCTCGGCGATCTGTGCCTTCGAATGTTGTGCGCCTGCAATCACCTGCGCCATGGTTTCATCAGATGCGATGGCCGCCATAAGCGCCAGTGCATCAGACCATGCCGGGTAACTACTGGTTTCACCGGCACGTTTGAAAACGGCATCAGCGTAAGGACGTGCAATTGTGGTTAATTCGGCCATTGACGACTCACCTAAATGTTAGCAGCCAGCTGATCAAGGATCTCGCTGTGTGCGCTTTCGTCTATCTCACGTTCAAGAACCTGAGTCGCACCTGCAACGGCAAGACTTGCTACCTGTGTGCGCAGTACTTCTTTCGCACGATTGACTTCCTGCTCAATCTCGGACTGGGCAGCTGCCACTATGCGTTCACCTTCTGTACGTGCATCATTTTTGGCTTCATCAACAATTTCGCTGGCACGTTTTTGAGCCTGGGCAATGATTTCTCCTGCCTGCTCTTTGGCTTCATGCAACTTTTCAGCCGCCGCCTTTTCTGCCAGTTGTTGTTCGTGCTCACCACGTTCTGCAGCTGCTAGTCCATCAGCGATCTTCTTCTGACGTTCCTGCAGGGCGCCCATGATGGGAGGCCATACAAATTTCATACAGAACCACACGAATACGATGAAAGTAATCGATTGGCCTATTAATGTTAAATTGATATTCATGCTTTAACCTTATTCATTAAGTGTCGAACAGGTAATGATGTCTTTTCTGTCTTAAGCAACAGCGAAAAGAACATACATGGCGATACCAACAGCGATCATAGGAACCGCGTCGACCAGACCCATAACGATGAAGAACTGTGTACGTAACATCGGGATCAGTTCAGGCTGACGTGCAGCACCTTCGAGGAATCGACCGCCCAGTACGCCGATACCAACAGCAGCACCCAGAGCACCCAGACCCATCATCAAAGCACCTGCGATATATAACAATGCATTTGCGAGTTCCATATTTATCTCCTAATTAGATAGATATAATAGTTAAAGTTAAAAAATTAATGATCGTGATGTGCCATTTCCAGATAGACGATAGTCAGCGTCATGAAGATAAACGCCTGCAAGGTCACTATCAGGATATGGAAGATGGCCCAGCCTAACTGCAGGAAGCCACCAAATATTCCCATGCCCAGACCGGCGCTGAACATCAGCGCGATCAGGATAAAAATCATTTCACCTGCATACATGTTACCGAACAGTCGCAAAGCCAGTGAAATTGGCTTGGCGATCAGCGATACAAATTCAAGCAGGAAGTTAATTGGTATAAACAGACCCATCACAGCCTTGTTCTTGGATGAGAAAGGTTGCAGGGTCAGTTCGCCGGCAAAACCGCCGACGCCCTTGATCTTGATACTGTAATACAACACGAGGAAGAATACGGCAAAGGCCATACCGAAGGTTGCATTCGGGTCGGTGGTTGGCACCACCTTGAAATACACATGGTGTGGATCCATACCGAAGAAGCTACTACCAACCCAACCGGCAAGGAGCGGTAACCAGTCAACTGGCACCAGGTCCATGAAGTTCATGAGGAAGATCCAGGTGAAGATGGTCAGTGACAATGGTGCTACCAATGCATTCTTGGCCGAAAATGAACCTCGAACACTGGTGTCGATGAATTCTACAATCCATTCGACAAAATTCTGTAGTTTACCGGGTACGCCGGATTCTGCTTTTTTTGCCGCCTTGCGGAAAAAGTAAAGAAAAAAAGCTCCCAGAAATATCGACCAGAACATGGTGTCTACATGGATGGCCATGAATCCCATTTCTTTCATTTCTTCGGCATTTTGGGCAAATCCCCATTGGCCATCTGCATGGCGGCCAAAGGTCCAGTTGGTAAGATGATGCTTGATATATTCTGCTGACGTTATTGCTTCGCTGGACATATAATTTATAACCTAACGGCTTAACCCATTAATAAATGCTGCAAGCTGCCCGGCAATAAAACCCAGTAACAAATACAGCGGTAATAATTTCAAGGCCACCAGGCCTATGGCAAACAATACCAGTGTCAGTACAAGACGCTCAACTGCACACAGGTATACATACTTTAATATACGCTGGGCATCGTCATTGGCGCGTCGCGCTGCCCTTTTTTCGTGCATCATCATCAGACCGGTATTCAGCAGGACAATCATGCCACCAAACAAACTTGCCTTGGCGGCCAGGGTCCCTGCCAATACTGCGCCTAGTGCAGTCACGCACAAGACTGAAATAATCTGAAAAATCAGTAGCCTACGCATATAACCTGGTCATTCTGCTTTTTGCTTCAATATTGCCAACAAAAGCGAATCGTTGAAAAACATGCTCCTGGCAGGCCTATCTCCAAGTGGATATTTACAGAACTACTACGGTATTGCTCTCTGCGGCGCGAAGTATAATAAGTTAGGCCTTAGGCGTCAATGATCGCATCAAAATTATTAATCTGAGCGATTCAATCAGACATTCACAATTGCAGTACTTCCTGCTTCAGGCAGACGATACTGCAGACCAGGAAAATGCATCTCACTACGCGACTTCTGATACCTTTAACAGCGCTTTGATCTCATGATGTTCTATGCTCTTATCAGCAAACTTTTACAAGTAGTTATGTATCTAGCCACTCTTGGCGCTGGACAATTAGGCCTTTCAAAAAAGGGGCAATTTATTCAGAATGGCAGTGTAACTATATGTAAATACTATTAATTTTATAAATTTGGACTGAAACTCACCGCGATTAGTTTATCATGTGTGGGTATGGCTTATTTTCAACCGCTTTCATCCAGATGTCGAAGTCAGCGTGAGTCAGGGGCTTGCTCATAAAGTATCCCTGCACCTCATCGCAACCCATGGCTGTTAACTGGGCCCAGGCTACCTCGCTTTCCACACCCTCGGCCGTGACCTTAAGGCCCAGGTTATGGGCCAGTTCGACTGTTGAACGGACTATCACCTCGTCATCTTCATCGCGTTCCATGTTAATAACGAATGACTTGTCTATCTTGATTTCGTTCACCGGCATCTGCTTCAGGTAGGCCAGAGACGAAAAGCCCGTGCCGAAATCATCGATCGCCAGGCGCACACCCATGTTGTTCAGCTTTCGCAAGGCCTTGATGTCCTGCAGGGGGTTGGCCATCATCGCACTTTCGGTGACCTCGAGACATAATTTTGAAGGCGCCAGTTTATGGCGCATGAGCAATTTCTTGATATAGGAAACCAGGTCGCTGTCCTTGAGGTTATGCACCGACAGATTGACAGAAACAGTCAGGCTTTGACCCAACCGGTTCCACTCTGCACATTGCTTGATCGCCTTATCGAGCACCCAGCGTGTTAACGGTTTTATCAGCCCCGATTGCTCCGCCATCTCGACAAGCTCTTCCGGGGGGATCATGCCGTATTTTTTATGCTCCCAACGTAACAGGGCTTCTACGCCGGTCACGGTACTACTGATAATGTTCATCTTTGGCTGATACTTGATGGACAGGCCCTGGTTTTCCAGTCCGTTGCGCAGATCACTGATCAATGCCAGCCGCTGAATACTGAACACGTCTTCCTTTTCATCATACACACTATAGTCATAGTGGTTTTGCTTGGCGCGGTACATGGCAATATCTGCATGCCTGAGTAAGGATTGTGCGTCCTTGCCATGCATCGGGTACATGGCGATACCGATGCTGGCCGATACGTACAAATCAAGTTCATTAATCTGTGATGTTTCTTCAAACGCCTGGTGTATTTTCGTTGCAACACCGATAGCTTGTTCTTCATTACATTCCTGTATCAGGATAGCAAACTCGTCACCACCCAGGCGGGCAATTGTATCTGTGTCCCTGAGCGCGTTTTGCAAACGACTACTGACATCCTGCAACAGGGCATCACCAATATAATGGCCCAGGGTATCATTCACTTCCTTGAAATTATCAAGGTCAATGACCATGAGGCTGCATGTACTCTTGCTTCTTTCCGCATGGTGTATGGCCACGTTGATACGGTCATCCAGCAACACCCGGTTTGGTAAGGAAGTCAGGCCATCATGAGTGGCCTGGTGCTCAAGATCATTTTGACGCATGATGATTTGCCGGTTCATCTCTACAAATGCTTCAACAAGATTTCTGGTTTCGACATACCTGGCAGCCGGTAACTCCTGTACTTCCTTGCCAAAGGCCTGTGCTTTAAGCGCGCGCGTAACATAACCAATGGGCCTTAGCAGCATCCTTTCCATCGAGAATAACACTGCCAGGATAGAGCCTACGCCAAGTAATGCTATCATCCATAACCATTGATTCTGCCTGTTTGCCACGTCCTTGAGCTCTATCATATAACTGGACGCCGCATCATCTATGTCCTTTTCCAGCCCGATCAGCCTGCCTTCAATCAGTTCTATCTGTGGCGCGATTTTTGATTTCATGAGGACAACATCCATACGCCAGGTATTACTATGATGAATCTCAACAACCTGGTGAAAACCGTTTTCAAATTCACTGATGTCCGCTGAAATGCCTTGCATACTAGTGGTTATCTCGAACGCCAGCCTGCCAGCCTTGTCCAGCTTCCTTATCTCCTCCAGCATCCCTTTAATATCATCTATATATACCTGAACAGCCTGCTCCTGGGCGCTCAGTCTTTCTTCGGCAAACGTTCCAATGCGGTTTGCCAGGTATAACCTGAACGCGGATAACATCACGCGCCAACGGTCGCGTAATTGCATGACTTGTTTGAACACAAGTGCATCAGTTTTTATAACATTGTCTTCTTCAAGCTGTGCAAACGCAGTCTGAAATGCATTATTAATCCTGTTTCGTGCAGGTCGCATGACATTGTTACTGATAGCCATTGATGGATATAAGCTGAAAATATCCTCGCGGATATCCAGCGTCTCAATCGCACTTTGATTAAGTACCGTGAGTTTTTTCTGAATACTATTAACTTCTTCATCATGTCCGGTCGAGACAACCCATTTGCGTTCGCTGAGTTCCGCACTGATCTTGATCGCCTTGTCGATATTTACCTTGACTGCTTCGCGATATTTTTTATGCTTGGGTTCTGCAAGGAACAGGTTCAGGTTGCGATAGGCTTCCAGCAAATGGACACGTATATTTCTGCTCTGTTCGAGTAAATTTACGCGCATGCCCAGTTCATAGCTGGCATTTTTCTGGGTACTGCCCACATCTTGCGTGCTCGCAAAGGCAACCAGCAGCAACAACGCTGCCAATATGATGGAAAAAATCAGATACCGTGCCCGAATACTTTTCAGAAAAGTATGTAACATGAGAATGCGTAATCCTTGCTCAGCAGTTTTGTACTATAGACAACAGCATTAAATTCAAGATTATCAGATTATTAACAACCATACTATTATCCAAGTCATTATAATACATTGATTAATCAGGCCATGTCTTGTTTTCTGGTTCATGGTCAATATGGCAAACACGACGGGAATATTATCGGCAATGACAGTCAGGATAGTTTTCATAAATAGACTGCCTGTTACTGACAATCGGGGTAGACAGTGCTACCCCGCTTAAATCGCGTCTAAACCTTAATTAATAAAGAATATTCATCATTACCATCATGACAACCAGGAATAACACGGTCATGATACCGCCGGCTCTCATGTAGTCCGGCACACGGTAACCACCCGGGCCCATGATCAAGGCATTTACCTGGTGTGTCGGGATCAGGAATGAATTGGATGTGGCAATGGCCACGGTCAAGGCGAATACGGCCGGGTCAGCGCCGGCACCGATCGCGATGTTAACAGCCAGTGGTACCAGCAATACAGTCGCTCCGACATTCGACATGACCAACGTGAAGAAGGTGGCCAGTACGGCAATGGCCAGTTGCACTTGCCAGATCACCGGGTTTTCACCAAACAGATCCAGTGTCTGTTCAGCGATAAATTTTGCCGTACCAGAGGTTTCGACGGCAAGACCGAGTGGAATCAGGCTGGCCAACAGGAAAACTGTTTTCCAACTCACCGCCAGATACGCTTCTTCGATTTTTATGACGCCCGAAATTATCATGCCGATAGCACCGACCAACAGACTGACCGACAAACGTAGATCACTGAAAATAACCAGCGACAACGCAATCGCAAAAAACAGGCCAGCCCAGCCCACTTTATGCGGGCGCAGGTCTTCATGCGGAAATTCTGTTGTCACAACAACAAAATTCCGGTCTTTTTCCAATCGCGCCAGGGCCTCCCAGGTAATGTGGCCTAATACAGTATCGCCCGCCTGAAAAGGGGTATTACGCACGCCATCACCTTCTCGTATCGTTTCACCACCACGATGAATTGCCATGGTTGCCAGACCATAGGTTTTACGCATCCACAAATCGACTGCTGATTTACCGATCAGTGTTGAGCCAGGCGGAATGACCACTTCAGCAATACCCGCACGTGATGCTGATAATAAATCGGTAAATTTTTCCAGTTCTTTCTTGGCACTGGCATGGATCGCTTCAGTAAATGCCGACAGACCGGCAGGAGCAGCCAACACACCGATTGTACTGCCTACCGCCAACTCTGTGTCACGGTGTGGCCAGATTGGCTCTTGCCTGCCTTCACAGATAGCGATAATACGGACCTTGAACTCCTTCTCAACATCCAGCACATTCTTGCCTAACATCGGGCTATCTGCCGGAATCTCGAATTCTGACAACGTGTAATCCAGGCCATACAATTCCTGGAGATACTCCATCGGGTTAGTGGCTTTGGTATTCTTGTCGCTCTCTTTATTAACTGGCAGTACGAAACGACCAGCGATAACAAAGTAGGCGATACCCACTGCAACCATAACCAGGCCCAGGGGTGTAACAGAAAACAATGACCAGGTATCCATCTGATCTGCCGCAGGCAAGGCCTTGTTCGATGTCTTGATCAGGTCGTTAAGCAAAATCAACGGGCTGGAACCTACCATGGTGATGGTACCACCGAGAATGGCGCAGAAACCCATGGGCATCAACAGGCGTGACATCGGCAACCCGGAACGCACAGAAATACGGCTCACGACGGGCAGGAATAGAGCTGCGGCCCCAACATTTTGCATAAATGATGAGATGATCGCGACCGTACTGGAAATAATTGGAATAATGCGGCCTTCTGTCTTGCCGCCAATCTTCAGGATAAACGTGGCTACCTTACTCATGAGGCCGGTTTTATCAAGGCCTGCGCCAATGATCATAACGGCCACAATTGACATTACAGCGTTACTCGCAAAGCCGTCAAACAGATTGGTATTGGGTACTAGCCCTTTTTCCAATCCCATTATGGGAGCAAGCAGCGATGTCAGACCGAGCAACACCATAATTGATACAGCGGCGACATCGACGCCGACCAGCTCGAATACAAACAGGTAAATCGTCAATAACAAAATAGCGATAACCCAGGCTATTTCAACTGAAGGGACGACTCCTGCGAGATAGATACCCAGGAAAACAAATAAGACTGCTGCAATAATGCGCTTGAGATTGGGGCCGGTAAGTAACTTATCCAAAATGTTCTCCTATTAATACAATACCAATTAACGACAGCGAGAAGTGCCCGTACAAATACGCAATATACATATAAATAATATGGTTATAAATTCATCATGACATTACTCACCCTAAAGATCCATCTGATTAAGTGAGTAATACGCGGATATTATTCGCTAAGTGCCCAATGCCTGAGAAATGGGTCGGCGAGATTATACTCGCTTAAGTGCCAATGGGTAAATGATTAATATTAGTATTTATTAATATTTATGAATAAAAGCATAACTTATTCCAGGAAAAGGTTATGTTTCGTCTTAACCGTTGCACATCTCGATGACTACCTGCCATCTAGCTGTTATCGTCTGCAGGCGCCAGAACCTTAAAAATAGACATCTATAATCAAGTAACCACCCAGAATCACGCCAATCCATAACACCATACTACCGGTTGGCCAGCTTGCCGCTAAATGATAACGTGATAACCGGCTCGCATTAAAAGCCGACAGGAAAGCTTGCCCGCTTTGTTTGGCACCACTTTGTGTGATCCGGTTAAATGCTTCCATGATGTTAAGTCCAATCCGCCCGCCAGCAAATAAAAATTTTCGATAAAACCAGTCAAAATCGAGGCTGATAGTTAAAGTTCGTTTCATCATGGGTAACATGACAAAAAAGGCCAGTCCGGCAAAGAGCAGTAATTGGAATTGAGCCACCAGGTGTGCCGCGGTATACGGTTTATAGCTAACAGTAAATGGTAATATGGCGTAAAGTGGTTTTGGATAAACACCTATGCCGACACAAAGGATCGCAAATACCGCCATTGCCACTAACATATTGCGAGGTGCCTCGGGTGGCCGCATGCCGGAATCTTTCTGGAAGAACACAAACCACGGAAACTTGATCCCGGCATGCAAGAAAACACCGGCAGACGCTGCTGCCAGGGCAAACCAGACAATAATCAAATGTTGATCCGCTGCCGATTGCGCAATCATGGATTTAGTGACAAAACCGGAAGTAAATGGGAACGATGAAATTGCCAGTGCGCCGATAATCCCGAGCAAAGCTGTCCAGGGCATGGTTTGAAATAACCCACCGAGATCGGTACAACGGCGTTTACCGGTTTGGTATAACACGGCACCGGCTGACATTAATAACAAGGCTTTATAAATAATATGCGCAAAGGCATGCGCAGCTGCGCCATTAAGCGCCATTTCTGTGCCCAGCCCTATACCCGTCACCATAAAACCAACCTGGTTTACGATGCTGTAAGCGAGTATGCGTCGCATATCATTTTCTAATAAGGCATAGATTATGCCGTAGAAAATCATATAAATACCGACAGGAATTAAAATCCATGCTCCAGGGAACGCGATGAGCAAAGTAAACACCGCCGTCTTGGTAGTAAAGGCAGAAAGAAACACACTACCACTCGGACTGGCTTCCGGGTAAGCATCGGCAATCCAGGCCGATAACGGTGGTGCGCCGGCGTTAACTAAAAAGCCTGCAAGAATAAGATATTGTGCAATTGAGTCTAATGCTAACGGTTCGAAGCTAATAGAACCTGTTTGTACAACATGGCCTGCAATACCAATCATCAACAGCAAGCCACCAAACAAATGGACCATTAAATAACGCATACTGGCACGATACGCACCATCATGTCGTGCTGACCAGATAACCAGTGTTGAACCAATCGCCATTACTTCCCAGAAGATAAACAAGGTAATCAAATCGCCTGCTAAAGTAACACCGACAGCACTACCGGCATAAGCAAAGGCGGCAGCAAGTTCCAGGGTACTCGCTTGTTTATAAGCATAGATACCACCGACTAAAGCCATTAAACTAAAGATGGTGGCAAATAGTTGTCCGGTTGTTGTTATTTTGATCGGTTCGAGCTCAAAGCCCAGGAAGGGCAATGTAACAATATAGTTTACCGGTGCCGACCAAATAAAATATAAACAAAGCACAGGTAACGCAAAAATAAGTGCATTGCGAATTTTGATTCCTAACGGCATAAATAAAGCACCGATAACAAGCAATAAACCGGGTGGGAACAATAGCTCAGTCATGTTCTGCACCACTCTTATTTAAACTCGTGCTTGATTCATCATCATAGTAATTTTCAGGCCGTTTTAAAAAGATCCCAAGCAACTTGGCAAACACCACCATACCAACACAGGTAATAAAACCATACCAGGCAAAAAAACCAAAGCTATCTTCAATGCCAAACGATTCATGTTGATGCACGAACAAACCCGCAATGACCGTCAAAGCCAGGATCACAATAAAACCTATCCACAGTTTGCGAATGTTCTCTTTACGTAATAACCAGTGTTTATCTAGTTCACTCATTATGGACGTTCTCCAATTAGTGAATTGGCCAATTGCAAAGGCACTTCCGGGAAGAAAAACAGTAATAACGTTAGCGATGCTGTAATCATTAACGCAAAAACAATGGCCTTGGGTGCTTCGCCATGAATAACAGTGTCACCACCCTGCTCGGCTTTTTTAAACCAGGCCGCGTAAATAATGGGAATAAAGTATGCCGCGTTTAATAAGGTACTGGCAATGATTACCAACACTGCAAACAGTTGCTCTTGCTGGAATGCACCCATCAGCATATACCATTTAGAAAGGAAGCCAGCCGTTGGAGGAAGACCGATCATCGATATAGCACCAATAGTAAATGCGGCCATGGTCCACGGCATACGATAACCAATGCCGTTTAATTCGCTAACCCTGGTTTTATGCGCAGCGGTATAAATAGAACCGGCGGCAAAGAATAAAGTAATTTTACCAAAGGCGTGGGCGGCGATATGTAAAGCTGCGGCAACGGTTGATAAGGGGGCAAGAATAAATACCGCCAAAATAACATAAGACAACTGGCTAATAGTTGAGTAAGCCAGGCGACGTTTCAAATTATCTTGCTGTAGCGCAATAATAGACGCTGTTATAATCGTAAAGCCAGCTATCCAAAGAATCCAGTCAGCACCAGCTGAAGCTTGCAAGGTATCCAGGCCAAAGATATAAACTGCAATTTTTACGACACTAAAGACACCTGCTTTTACAACGGCTACCGCATGTAACAATGCAGATACGGGTGTGGGTGCAACCATGGCAGCGGGTAACCAACGGTGTACCGGCATCATCGCCGCTTTACCAATGCCATACATAAATAAGAATAAAAGGATGATCAGTTCAGGCCCGGCTACTTTACCTGAAAGAATACCACCTGCTTTAAAATCAAGTGTACCGGTCAAATACCATGTCCAAAGAATGGCCAGCAAGAAAAAACCAATCGAGGTACTTAACAAGATACCAAGATAAACACGACCGCCTTGTTTGGCAGCCTCATTACCTTTATGTGTCACCAGGGGATAGGTTGACAAGGTTAAGATTTCATAACAGATAAACAAGGTAAATAAATTACCTGCCATGGCAATACCCATCGTGCTGGAAAGCGCGATAGCAAAACAGATATAAAAACGGGTCTGATGTTGTTCTTTATTGCCACGCATATAACCAATGGAATACAGCGTGTTCACTGGCCACAGTAGCGCAGCAACACAGGCAAACAGCATACCCAGTGGCTCCAACTCAAAATGAAGGGTTATACCCGGTACGATTTCAAGCAACGTAATAAAAGGCCTGTCACCGCCGAGTACCGTAGGCAACAATGACAAGACTGTCGCAAGCAGCGACAGCGATGCAATAAGTGAAACCGCTTCACGCAAGTTCGGTTTTTTATCACTAAGGCCTAGCAAAAGTGCTGCGAGTAGCGGAATTAAAAGCGCAGCGAGCATAAGCTCTACCGGTGACATCATTGACTCGCCCCCGGTAACAGTAGCTGCACTGCTTGTTGAGCTGTTCCCACAGTTATATCAGTATCAAAACCAAAATAAAGATTGGCCAGCACTAGCAACCATGTAGGTATCAAGATCATTAATGGCGCTTCGTTGACTGAACTGTGCACATTATTTTCTTCTGCAGGCTTGAAATACAAGACTTCGACTATTTTCCATACATAAATAACAGCAAGCAATGAACCCACCAATATAACGGCAACGATTAACCAGTTCTGTTTTTCAATAGCGGCTAGCACTAAATACCACTTACTGATAAAACCTGCTGTGCCTGGCACGCCGATTAAACTCAGTCCACCAATCACAATCGCGGCAAATGTCCACGGCATTTGCTTACCTAAACCTGAACACAACTCCAGACGACTCGATCCGACGCGATACACCAATGCACCAACGGCCATGAACAAGGCGCCTTTCATTAATGCATGGTTGAATAAATGCACTAAAGTTGCGGTCAACCCTAATGCTGACCCGAATCCTACTCCCAGCATCATATAGCCAATCTGAGCGACACTTGAATAGGCCAACAAACGCTTAATGTCATGTTGATGTATGGCATAAAATGACATCATCAATATGCCGGCAACGCACAGTATTAAAAACAATTCATCAGTCGGTGTTTTTTCGATAAATGAAAAACCAAAAACACTAAAAATAACGCGTAACATGACATAAACGGCCACTTTGGTCGCCGTTGCCGCAAGAAAAACTGTTACAACTGATGGCGCATAGGTATAGGCATTCGGCAACCAGATGTGTAATGGGAATAATGCCAACTTAAGAGCAAAGCCTACCATTATAAATGCAAAAGCGGTGTGGATGGTTCTGTGGTCGTAAAGTGCCGGTAATCGTTGTGCCATGTCCATCATGTTTAGCGTTCCGGTCATGGCATAAAGTAATCCCACACCAATTAAAAAGAACGTGGCGCCAATGGTACCCATGATTAAATATTGATACGACGCTGTAAGTGCCTGGCGTTGTTTGCCAAGACTTATTAACGCATAGGATGATAAAGATGATATTTCAAGAAAAACAAACAGGTTAAAAATATCGCCTGTTTGAGCAATGCCCAGCAAACCGGTAATACACAACATAAAGGCTGCATAAAAAAGTGAGTGTTGTTTTTTTGGTATTTCACTCGCCACACTTTTTAATGCATAAGGCAACGTAACCGCAGCGATAGCCGATACAATCAATGCCACAAGTGCGTTCGTGGCATCAATTCGATATTCAATTCCCCACGGTGGTGCCCAGCCGCCCAGCTCATAACTTATCACATTGCCTGTATTTACATTGATTAACTGCATACAGGCCATGGCAAATACTGACCAGCATACCAATGTACTTACGAGCCAGGGGGTACGTCCATTAGGTAATGCAGCAATGATTGGTGCAGCTAGCAATGGCAATACAACAATAAGTAAACTTAAATGGCTTTCTATCACAGAGACTGGTCCTGACTATGAATATCATCTTCTTCAATGGTTCCGTATGCTTCTTTAATACGAATTACCAGTGCCAGTCCCAGCGATGTTGTTGCAACACCTACGACAATTGCAGTTAGAATCAAAACATGAGGAAGTGGATTAGAATAAAGTAAAACGCCTTTTTCAATAATCGGGGTTGCACCCTCTTTTACATTACCGATACTGATATAAAGCAAAAATACAGATACCTGAAAAATATTCAGACCGGCAATTTTTTTTACCAGATTGCCTCGGCTGATAACGGTGTAGAATCCTGCCATCATAATGATGATAACCATCCAGTAGTTAAAATGCCCGATGATTAATTCCATTACTCGCTGTTCTCTACAGGACGGCCACGCTCTGCAAATGCAAAGAATATAATTAACATCACAGCCATAACCGTTATACCAACACCCAGTTCAATGACCAGGATACCCAGGTGTTGACCAGCAACTTGTGATGATGACAACACACCATACTCCAGATAATTCCCACCTAGTAATAAACTGGCAACACCTGTAGCTGCGTATATTAAAACACCCAGGCTTGCCAGGATACGCAGGATGTAAGAAGGGATAACTTTTTTTGCACTGTCAACACCAAATACCAAAGCATAAAGAATAATAGCAGCGCTAAAAATCACTCCCGCCTGAAAACCGCCACCCGGTCCAAAATCGCCATGGAATTGTACATACAACGCAAACAGAAAAATTAGCGGAATCAAAAATTTAGAGACTACTCTCAATATCAGATTATGTTTCACTACTATCCCTTTTCGTTTCAGTTTCAGCTACTATTTTTTCTTTTCGTCGACCACCAATCAATAGCAGTACCGCAATACCGGCAGTAAATATCACCGTCACCTCGCCCAGTGTATCAAAACCACGATAACTGGCTAATACGGCGGTGACTACATTCGGGACACCTGTGTCAGACAAACTGTTTTCCAGGTAGTACGGCGCAACATGTTTTTGCGCGGGCGCATTCGGGTCTCCAAACGCGGGAATATCAGATGTACCATAAATCAGCATACCGCCTGTAATGATTACCACGCTTAACGGAAGCCAAGGTTTATGGGTCGGCGATTTCTCCTCTTTATGAACTTCTGGCGCGTAGGTTATTGCCAATGTAGCCAGCATTAATACTGTGGATATACCTGCTCCCACTGCCGCTTCGGTAAATGCAACATCAGCAGCATCCAATGCTACAAATAATCCTGCTGACAAAAAACTGAAACCGCTGAACAACATAATCACGGCAAATAAACTACGCATTCTGACTATCGCGATAGCATGGATCGCTAGCAGACTTAACAGCGTGATATTAACTGCATTATCGATCATTACTTTTCCAATTTGGGCTTAAGCCCACCTATTACTGCGGCATTTGCCAATGAATGTGATGCTGTAGGGCTCGTCAAAAAAATGAAAGCAAAGATCAGAAATAATTTAAAACTGGCCAACGTCAGGCCCGCCTGAAAACCCAGGCCTAGCAAAAAAAGTGCAGCACAAAGTGTATCAGTAGTACCGGCAGCATGCAGTCGAGTATAGAAATCAGGAAAGCGATGTAGTCCAATACCACCAATAATACCAAGCACACCACCAAGTACCAGGCAAGTCCAGCTAAGTATTTCTAATATCATTTACTACGTGCCTCAGGCTTCAGGTCTGCAGACGATTCCCCATCGGTATAGAAGTTACCTTGTTCGACCAGTTTCAACACAGCAACAATACCAATAAAATTAATCAGTGCATAAACAAGCGCAATATCCAGAAGGTCATGCCGATCAGTCAAAAAAGCAAAAACGGCTATTAACAGGATTGTTTTTGTCCCTAACATATTCAAGGCAGCAATACGGTCGTACACTGTAGGGCCAAGCAAGGAGCGCACCATGGCGAGCGATATAGTGACCAGGATTGCAATTATGGCGACTGCATACATCATCATTTTTTCACCTCAATGTCAGGAACGGCTTTGGCCATTTGCCCCGTTTGCAGATCTCTGGCACCTTCTTTACTCAAAGCATGAACCTTTAGTTCTTCAGCTGATATCTCCAGCGTGACGGTACCCGGCGTAAGGGTAATAGAGTTAGCATAAATAACCTTGCCTAAATCGGTTTGTTTACTGGCGGGGAGTGTAATTACCAAAGGGCTAATGGAACGCCCCGGGGTGAGGATTCTTTTTATAACATCGAAATTGGCAATGATAATCTCTTTACCAAGAAAAACGTAATAACGCAATAAAAGCGCACTTAGATGAAAGGGGTAACTTTCATGATCAATGATATTCAAACGCTGTGACAGGAAAATGGTAAGTAACGTGGATAGTATACCGAGCACAACCAGTAAAATTTCGGTATGTCCCGAGAGCATGAACCAGAATAAAAATATAAGGGTCGCCGTTATTATTATTCTCACTTTATTAATTCCTTGCGTACAGATATAAATTTAGCTCAACGTCAGTATAGCAACCCATTGTTAACTTAAAAAATCTAATTCAGTATTATACCATAAATAAATAATGGTAAAAGACTGCAATATACAGTTTTATGGCCAAATGAGTCAGTCTGCGGGGCCGATATAAAAACCCATAGCTGGCAGTACCCCGGTTCCAATCTTTATCTCGATTTACATGACTATATCTTCTCCGATGATGCAAAAAAAACACTATCAGCAGCTTGGCCTGTTATGATAGTCAACTCCCTCAATCGCGCTAAGATTAACTCATGAAAGAATGTAACCTGTGTGGAAAATGCTGTACTAAATATAGTAACGATGGCCTGACTGCCTCTACTGACGAAATCAGGTTGTGGGATATCTACCGGCCTGATATCTACCAATATGTCAGCAAGGGTAAAATATGGATGGACCCTGACACTGGCAAGCAGCTGGAGCTGTGTCCCTGGCTACGCAAAGTACCCAATGATAATAAATTTCTTTGCGCTATCTATTTCGACCGCCCTGACGATTGTAAATACTATCCTGTCACAATTACGCAAATGATCAACGATGAATGTGAAATGCTCGAAGAGCAGGATCTGGTTAGGCCAAAACAGGCACAAGTGACACTGGATAAGCTCATGGCCGACAGTCGCCCGGCCTGTGAATAAAAAAGCGCCGCGATGTGTCGCACTTGAAAAGAATGCTAGCCAGCCATTCAACATAGAGTTATAAAACCTGACGGCGGCGCCTGGTTCTGATCAATAAAGGCAACATCAAAGCCAGTAGCCAGAAATCAATCCCACCACCGTTACTCGTAGAAACAATAAATACATTCAGGAGTAGTGGGTCATTCACATCCAGAATGCCATCACCGTCGTCATCTGTGTCGGCATTGTTGCCTATAGCGTCACTATCGGTATCAATCAATTCTGTTGTATCGTTCGGGAAGGCATCGTTAACATCGGCAACACCGAACTTGTTTGTCAACGTCAGCTCAGTCTTTACTCAAATTTAAAAAAAGATTCGATCTACTTTCCTGGATAAACATGAATACGCTGTCAATAGGCATATCTATATTAAATCTTACTAATAAATGGGCACAGCAAGACCTTGGGAAAAAAGGCAATAGTACAGGCCGCCTGGTGGCAAATCATCAGCTATACTCATTATAAGCCACTTACCAAAACATTAACTGATACGTCTTGGAGAAAAGCTATATGAATACTGTTTGTATCTATATTGACGAGAATCTCGATCATGCTACACGATCCAGCGTCAGAAATGAGTTGTTAAATGTTCCTCATGTTGTCCATGTGGAAATGAAAGATGATACTCCTCATGATGTCGCTGTCGAGTTTGAGCCACACCACAACATCCCCATGACACTACTAACCAAACTGGAAAACAAGGGATTACACCCCGATATTTTTTCCTGTTAACCATAGTACAACCCTCCCTCAAATTGTTGGGGGAGGTCATTACCTCTTTGAACGCATTGTAAAATCAAATGCGCCGATCCGATATTTCCGATCATGCTGTTGCAGCAGTGTAGCTACATGCTCCCATCGACCTGCTGCTTATCTACTTCAATATGCCTGAATGGGACTCTGGCCATCAGTAATTTGAACATGGCACGCCAATGACACCCTATTAAACAGTCTAAAACCAATAATATACTGCTATATCATTGACAGCGGTTTGATTACAGCTAATAAATACTATAAAAACAAAAGGTTATGAATTTATAACAGTTTACACTTTTTTATGCCCTACTATATTTAAATATGATAAAATAATAATATATTCAGGTTAATTTTCCAATAACCCAGAGGTATAAATGATGAGTATTGATCGAATTGTTATGGCATTTGCCGGTATTGTTATCCTCACAAGCCTGGGCCTGGCTCAGGTTCACAGTGTTAACTGGTTATGGCTAACTGCGTTTGTTGGCATAAACATGTTTCAGGCTTCACTGACAGGTTTTTGTCCGTTGGCTACTATTCTTAAAAAGGCTGGCGCAAAACCAGGTTGTGCTTTCGAGTAATTAGCTGGAAGCCAGATTAAATAACCCGGACCTGGGAGCTGAAATTCAGCTCTTCATCCGGGTTTTTATTATTTCAGCAAGATTCAAATCAAATCATCGTAAACCAGCTCGCCACGCTGGCCAAAGATAGGCCGGCACCCCAGAAGGCAAGCCAGCGTTGTTTGACTTTCAAACCGACAATGACAAATCCCAGGCCGAGAATAAAGCCATAGATTGTGGTACCCGCAAACATGCCATCATTTGCGTGGTTCACAAGCCTTTCACCATCTTCCCCTATTCGGTACCGCATTGTGCACTCTGAATCATTAATTCTTTCTCTGTTTTAGATAAGGTCTTGATGGCCGTTTCTGCCTTGCAGGCGTCTGAACGGCTGGTAAAGGGCTGTTCGAATACCAGGCTGACGGGCCGACGGGCACGCGTATATTTGGCACCCAGCCTGTTGTCGTTATTGTGCTCCTCGACACGGCGCTGTACGTCTGTCGTTACCCCGGTATACAGGCTGTTGTCTGCACAACGGAGAATATAAACATGCCATGGTGTCATAAGCTTATGTTAACAAGTCAGGGGACTAGGGACTCCAATATTTTCAGTCAATCCGGCTTACTTTCAAGAAATTTCTTTGCTTTTCCTAGTTCCTCAATACTAGTACCTGGTTCCTTTTTTGTTTTCCTAGTTACCGTCCCAAAGGGACCAACCTGTGGATAACTCTGTGGATGAAATACGGCGCGGGGTTGTGAAATTGCGGCTGTTTGAGCAAAATGTCATATTTCAAACAAGCGTCAAAAATTTATAATGCAATAAAAACAGTATCTTATATTGCAATTATAGCGTGGCGTCATAAATACGAAACATTTTCTTAATACATACAAATACTTAACAGAAATTGTGAATAAAATCCCCTGCAAATAAAGCCTATTTTATATGTTCCAGGATTCCATCCAGCTCATCATTACTGTTAAAACTGATGGTCAGCTTGCCCTTACCGTTTGGCTTGCACTGCAGCTGCACGCTCGCACCCAACTTTTCTGACAAATCTTCCTGCAGGCGCCTGATGTTGGGGTCGGCTGCCGTTTGTTTCGCCGCTGCCGGTTTTTTCGGTTCACAGAGCCTTCGCACCAGCTGCTCTGTCTCTCTGACCGACATGCCTGCCCTGGCAACCTTATTGGCCGTTTCGGTCTGTTGCAGATCTTTCAATGCCAACAGGGCACGCGCATGGCCCATTTCAAGTTCCCTGCGTTCGAGCAAAACCTTTACTTCTTCATTCAGTTCCAGCAGGCGTAACAGGTTGGCAACACCGCTGCGGGAACGACCCACGGCCTCGGCGGCCTCCTGCTGGGTCAGTTCAAACTCTTCCATCAGACGGTGAAGCGAGCGGGCCTCTTCTATCGGGTTAAGGTTTTCACGCTGGATGTTTTCGATCAGCGCCATGGCTATTGCGGCGCGGTCATCGACATCACGCACGACGACGGGCACTTCCTGTAATCCGGCTAACTGGGCTGCGCGCCAGCGCCGCTCACCGGCGATGATTTCGTATTTATCCTTGCTGACTGGCCGTACGACAATAGGCTGCACCAGACCCTGTTCTCGTATAGAGTCGGCTAGCTCATCCAGACTTTCCTGGTGCATATCGGTACGAGGCTGGTAACGGCCGCGCTGCAATAAATCCACGGCAAGCTCGCGTAGCTCACCATCAATTGCAGAGTGAGTCGCCGTTGCATCTTTAACGGTTACGTTACTGCTTCCGAGAAGGGCATCGAGCCCGCGTCCTAAACCACGTTTTTTTGCCATAGTATGCTTGTTGGATAGTTACTGGTTATGCTGTTGCTGTCTGGGTATCGACATTACTGCGTTGTTCTTCTCGCCGGATCATTTCCCCTGCAAGGGCAAGGTATGACAAGGCACCTCTGGAGGATTTGTCATAGTGAATGACGGGCAAACCATGACTGGGTGCCTCGGCCAAACGTACATTTCGAGGGATCATGGTGCGATAGACCTTATCGCCAAAATGCAGGATCAATTGGGTAGAGACCTGGTTTGCAAGGTTATTACGTGGATCAAACATGGTGCGCAACAGGCCTTCTATCTCCAGCGCTTCGTTAACAGAGCTACGAATCTGCTCGATGGTGTCCATCAGGGCGGTCAGGCCCTCAAGCGCATAGTATTCACACTGCATCGGGATCATGACACCTTGCGCTGCGACCAACGCATTGATGGTGAGCATGTTTAATGATGGAGGGCAGTCAATTAGCACGTAATCATATTGCTCTTCGACTGACTTGAGTGCCTCACGTAATTTTTGTTCTCGGCCTTCGGCATTCATCAGACCAACTTCGGCGGCAGTCAGGTCTGCATTACCGGGCAGAACATCGAACCCTGCTTCATTGTCTTTTAGAATAGCCTGTTCTATCGTAGCGTCACCCAGCAGTACGTCGCAAGCAGAGTATTCCACATCGTTTTTATCGATGCCGGAGCCCATTGTCGCGTTACCCTGTGGATCCATATCAATCAATAATACACGGCGCTTCGTTGCGGCCAGTGAGGCTGCAAGATTAACCGATGTCGTCGTTTTCCCGACGCCACCTTTCTGATTGGTTATGGCAATGACTCTACTCATGTTATTTTTATATTTTGAAAAACCGGGAAACCATTGTAGCCCGATTCGATGGGAAACTGTAGCGTGATTTTATCCTTAATATAATTAATGGCATATCAGAATACATTAATACTTGGGTAAAACAATTGAAGCGAATCACCGGTGTTATTTAAATCCACGACGAAAATATCTGTAAAACCAACCAGTTGACAAAATTCCAGGGCTTATCCATCATCACAGAATGGTTTTGCCTGCCAGCACTCGGTACTGGCTGTCATACCGTGCCTGCATAACTGATTGTAATAAACAGCGTTTTTCACCCGGCTGCTATTTAGCACCCAGGTGTTTACGGATAAACCGTGCCGCCCGCATGACGGCATCTTTTGAGGCCAGGTCATCTGCGAACAGGCGTACACGCTCCGGACGAAAATCGAAACCACGTTGCACACCTGGATACATAATTAACTGCACGGGGCGCTTTTTTCTGAGCATGTTGTCGGCAGCCGTTTCGATAACACGACGACGTTGATATTGTTCCTCGTCTCCATAAAACACCATGGTCGGGATCTTCAGATCATCCGCTTCCCTGGCATAACTGTACACCTGTAACGGCTCAGCTGCATTGGGATCTTGCCAATGAGGATAATAGGAAACATAACAGGCAAGCAGATCGTCCTGTCGCTTCTTGGTGACGGCCAATTTGAGCGAAAGGTAGCCGCCGCGTGTATGCGAATAGACACAGGCCTTGTCACTGCTGATATCCTTTTGTTTCATCATGTGATCAAGCCCTTTATTCAGGTCTTCTTCCAGCACATAGTCGTGTTTGATCGGACGTGGATCAATATCCCTACCGAAAAACAGATCGGGTGCATAGACCACAAAACCACGTGCGGCCAGGCGTATCGCCAGTGGCCTGATTTCTTTTACCAGCCCAGGACGACCATGCACAAACAAGACGCCGGGGAATTTACCATTCTTTTTTGGGCGGTAGATAGTAACCGGCACCTCGATATCACCATTATAATAACTCGTTTCACGAGAGGTCACATCGTAGTTTCGTGGTACCTGAAGCTTGCCTTCTTTCCACCAGGCTTCATCCCACCAGGAAGCATTATCGACGGGAGTTTCTGTATGTGCGCCGGCACCAGCAATAATCAAAAACGTTAAACAAAAAACTGCAATAGGTTGTGTTACTCTCATCTCATGCTTACTCAGAAAAATGGCTGCATCGGTTGTCATCCGTCAACTGTGGCCAAAACAAAAAACAATACATTCCAGCTTGTACTGTGTCGGTATAAAAATGTGTTTATATATTAACTTCGCCTGAGAATAACCAGGTGGCGATCAGCATCCAGACCGGGCACATGAAGTGATGCCACATCTTCTACTTTAAACATCTCTGGTATATTTTCGAGTTCGGCAACCGGGTAGGTGCCTTTCATAGCCAGTATCGTAACATCGTCAGCTAACAGCTGTTCAACACCTGCGATCAGGTTATCAATAGCACTATAGGCACGTGCGACCACGGTATCAAAAGTATGCTCAGCGTGATAATTCTCGACACGCTCATTAACAACCGTGACATTATCCAGCTGTAGTTCTGTTATGGCCTGTTGTACAAAACGCGTTTTTTTCTGGTTACTGTCCAGCAACGTAAATTGTTTCTGTGGATCAGCAATGGCCAGTGGTATGCCTGGCAAACCTGCACCACAACCGACATCCAGTATTTGCTTGCCTTGTAAAAACGGATACACAACCAGTGAATCGAGAATATGCCGACTGACCATCTGCCTCACGTCTCTGACCGAGGTAAGGTTATACACTGCATTCCATTTGTCCAATAACTGGATGAATGTTACATAGCTGTCCACAGACCCTTCAGGCAGACTGAAGGGCAGGGCGCTGGTCAGTTTCTCAAGTTGTATCTGTAACTCATGTGGCGAGACCGACTGACTATGTTGCCGATGTTTTTTTCTCAGGGATGGCATGACTGATTATTTTGTTGCCGCGTCACTGAACTTGTTTAGTGCACCGGTCATTTTATTGATAACCTTGGCGCGATCATTGATATCATGTCGGCTACCGAGATACGCCGGATCATTATAGCTCAACCATACCTGGCCCTTTTCATCTTCCCATGCCAGTGCCTTCATGGGTAAATCGATACCGGAGGTCTGGTTACTGGTAAACATGTTCGAGCCCAGCTTGGGATTACCAAAAATCAATAACTCGGTTGGACGTAATTTTATACCGACACCATTGGCCTTGTCGCTGTGTGACCAACGAAGTGCAACGGTAATGCCTTTTTTCTTTAAAACACTTTCCAGTTTATCGATAGTTTCCGTTACACTGTACTTGCTCTTCTTGGTAATCAGTCCATTATTGCCAGCCTGCGCTGCCAGCGGGGCAAATACGGTAATAACAACGAGTATCAGTAATTTTTTCATGTTTCCCTCCAGTTATAGGAATTTGTACTTCATTAAGAGTATGATCTGATCACAAGGTTCCATTTTACATGTCAGACATATTCTATATTTGGCATTAATATTTCTAGGCCGATAGTTTTTTGCGTTCTTTTTTCAGGTGTACCAGCAACAATGAAACCGCGGCAGGCGTCATACCCGGGATCCTGCTCGCCTGTCCTATAGTCGTCGGCCGCGATTGCCTGAGTTTCTCACTCACCTCGAACGATAATCCCCTGACATCAGTGTAATCCAGTGTCTCTGGAATGCTGGTCTCTTCATGCTTGCGATGCCTGGCAATTTCTTCCTGCTGACGATCAATATAGCCGGCGTATTTAATCTGTATCTCAACCTGTTCGGCGACCTTCGGGTCGCTTACCGCATCACCCGCGCCCGGCAATGTCATGAGCTGCTCGTAGCTGACTTCGGGACGACTCAGTAATTCATCCAGTTTGGCTGCCCGTGACAGGGGTTTGCCCAGCACCCTGACAAACTCCTCGGCAGGGACTTTTTCCGGGGCCATGGTAGTGGTTTGCAGGCGCTGTTTCTCGGTTTCGACTGCCTCTCGTTTCTGCTCGAATAATTGCCAGCGGTGATCATCAACCAGGCCCAGTCTGCGCCCGGCTTCGGTGAGTCGAAGATCAGCATTGTCTTCACGTAATAATAGACGGTATTCGGCACGGCTGGTAAACATACGATAGGGTTCTGCCGTGCCACGCGTAATCAGGTCATCAATGAGTACACCTATGTAGGCCTCGTTGCGCTTCGGACACCATGCCTCATTGTCGCGGCTGAACTGACAGGCATTGGTTCCCGCGACCAGTCCCTGTGCCGCCGCTTCTTCGTAACCGGTTGTGCCATTGATCTGCCCGGCAAAAAACAGGCCCTGGATAAATTTGGTTTCAAGTGAGGGTTTGAGGTCTCGTGGATCGAAAAAATCATATTCAATCGCATAGCCCGGGCGTGTGATATGCGCATTTTCAAATCCCTTCATCGAGCGCACGAGTTCATACTGCACATCAAATGGCAGACTGGTCGAGATGCCATTCGGGTAGACCTCTTGCGTATCCAGCCCTTCGGGCTCGACAAAAATCTGGTGAGAGTCTTTATCGGCAAAACGCACCACCTTGTCTTCAATAGACGGGCAATAACGCGGGCCAACACCGTCTATCACGCCCGTATACATCGGTGAACGATCCATACCACTACGAATAATCTCATGGGTTTGCTCATTGGTGTGTGTGATATAGCAGGGGATTTGCTGCGGGTGTTGTTCAATCCTGCCGATATAGGAAAACACGGGCAGGGGAGTATCACCCGGTTGCTCTTCGAGTACGCTGTAATCGATCGTTCGCCCGTCAATACGGGGTGGTGTGCCGGTCTTCAGTCGCTCAACGCGAAACGGCAAGGCACGCAGACGCTGAGAGAGGGCATTCGATGGCGGGTCACCGGCGCGACCACCTTCGTAGTTCGACAGTCCGATATGGATCAGGCCACCCAGAAAGGTACCTACCGTCAGCACGACCGAGCGCGCTGAAAATTTCAGACCCATTTGCGTAACCACGCCCGTGACCTTGTCATTTTCGATAATCAGGTCATCAACGGCCTGCTGGAACAGGCTAAGGTTCGGGGTATTTTCGAGTACTTTGCGTACGGCCTGCTTGTACAGGACGCGATCGGCCTGCGCTCGCGTTGCGCGAACAGCCGGACCCTTCCTGGCATTCAATGTACGAAACTGTATTCCACCTAGATCCGCCGCATGCGCCATCAAGCCACCCATGGCATCCACTTCCTTGACCAGATGACCCTTGCCGATGCCGCCAATCGCCGGATTGCAGCTCATCTGCCCCAGGGTTTCGATATTATGTGTCAACAGCAGGGTAGCTGCACCCATGCGTGCGGATGCCAATGCGGCCTCGGTACCGGCATGGCCACCACCGATCACAATAACATCAAAATTCTGTTGAAAATTCATTTGCTTACGATTTTTCCAGTATTGTCCAGGCAAACCGAAACGGTTTCAGGGCGTGTATTTTAGGGCATTTTGAGCGTGTAACAAACATACTATATAAATAGTATTAGGCTATTTTTGCCGAATTGATCAAATTATAGCCAATTTTTCCTGCTAAGTCATTGATTAATAGGGTTGATGGCCATAACTCGATTTTCCGGGGCCTGAATCGGGTAGAGGCGACCCCCTGGCCGCCTCTACTCTTATTCACGTCATTAGAAACATGCTTGCCTGAAAATGTCCGATATTACAGACAGTAGCCTGCATCATCTATGAGCGACACTGAAGTACCGTCCTGACAATCAGGATCAGGGTAAACACACTCCCACATCACCGATCAGTGAACCGGGTATACCGTCCTGCCCGGTCTTTCTGATCAAGGCAGGAATATGCACCGCTATGCAAGGCGCGTTTTCCGTTGCACCTGCAAACGCCCTGCCATCAATACTGCCATTACTGTTATTATCGAAATCAACCGAGGTCAATTCATTGCTGGCATTGTAATTATAGGTCTCGGTATAGTTGTCATACTGATCCGCAAACGGATTGGTATTGACATTGATACGCGTCGCCAAACGGTTGCTGGTATCAAAAACGTTATCATGCGATTGGATAAAAGTATCAAAGGTACTGCTGGTGACCTGCATATCCAGCCTGCCACTTCCGTCCCTCGTGAAATCCTGAGTAAATGTTCCAAATGAATTACTGCTTACACTTTGAATAAGCTGTCCTGCAGTATTATAGGTATAGGTAGCTGACAATTGCAGGGAATCATCGGAAGTCTGATAGGTATCGCCCTGTACGATTCTACCGCCGGTAGCGGAATACAGAATATACGTATCCGTCACAAACCCCCCCGTAGTCACCTTGACATCCGCACGCGCAAGCAAACCTGTGCCTGCATCATAGGTATAGGTAAACTCGGTTATAGTAGTGGGTGTTGTGAACTTGTGATAGGTCATACGGTTGTTACTGTCATAGGTCACATCAAACGTTAAATCGAATTCCTCCTTCTCTACAAACGTATTGGGTGTGCCGTCATCCGTATACACATAGGCTGACCGGGTCATACGACCCAGGCTGTCATAGGTATACGTCTCTACGGCATCCATGACACCATTATTATCATAGTCGTAGTCAACCCTTGAGATGCGTTTATTGGAGCTGCCACTGCCGCCACCACCTGTCGGTCCGTTCACCGTCACGACTACGGTATCTGTAGCGGTTGCACTACTGGTATCGGTTACCGTTAATTGCAATGTAATGACATCGCTTGCACCCGTCGCTACAGTAGGTGCAGTGAATGTCGGGTTATTGGCTGTAGCGTCGGATAGCGTTACTGTGGTTCCGCCTGTTTGTGACCAGCTAAATGTTACCGCTCCCTCTGCATCACTGCCGGTGCCAGCCAGTTGTACATTGTCACCACTATTAACGGTTTGGTCAGGACCAGCACCTACTGTGGGTAATGTATTACCTGCTGCCAGCGGATCTACCGTGATCATGAGAATATCGGTGTCGGTCGCGCCATTTGTATCCGTTACGGTTAATTGAAACACCAACACCGTTGATGCAGTTACACTGGGGGCAGTAAACACAGGATTGCTAATTGCAGGATTGGATAACGATACAGTCGTGCCGCCTGTTTGTGTCCAACTATAGGTTACAGCCCCCTCTGCATCACTGCCGGAACCGGCCAGCTGTACCATTGACGTTTCTGTCACGGTTTGATCGGGACCTGCGGCTGCAGCAGGGTCGGCATTCGTATTGCCACCTCCACCTCCGCCACCACCACAGGCGGTGAGTAAAATACCGGCAAGACAAACAAATCCTGCCAGGTTAAGTGATCTTCTATGGGTATCTGATTTTTGTTTATACGGCATTGCGCCTTCTCCTTGTATATTTAAGTACCATAACTCCGTTCCACTGGATTGATCTCATAAGCCAATGGATGTTTTCAGAAAACGATTCTATTTACGTTTTCAACTTTAAATAAAATAAAGACTAATCTAATATTGTATCGTGCAGATTTCCCCCCCTGTTGACTCTATATTTTCAGGTAATTATTTAATTTTTGTAGCCCAATCTTCAGCCAGTTCACCAATGACAGGCAGCATGAATTTCTCACCCTGCCAGGCTTTCACCATACACACGATCCAAAGTACAATCGCTGCGATCTGGATCAGGTAGACGACTAATCCGAAAGCCATATAGCCAAACATCATGCCAAAAACGATGCTGAGAATATTCAGCCCGCCAAAGGTAATAATGGATTGCATGGCATGAAAACGAACAAACTCGTCTTCCTTTTCTATCAGAATAACGATCAGGCCACTGATCCAGCCGAGTACATAGGCAAGCAGTGCAGAAACGTTTTTGTCTAACCCCAAAGCAGTTTTACTCATGAACTACATCCTTTGTATTACATTTGTTATTTTTTATAACATACGGCTTTTAAGCCTTATTGTTCTACTTGTAGGCAGTTCCTGATGACTTGCCGGGCATTATGATATAACGAAACTGAACGTAAGCTGAACAACTAAATAAAGTTTGTACAAAGGAAAAGTACGTACGTAGGGTTCCGTTTAACGCATATGCAGACTGTATCTTATCCCTTGCCGTTTTCTGGTGTGTCGGCAAGCTTATGTAATATAATTATTTTTTGCCAAATCTTGCGGCTGAGCCCGGTTGTCAGGTTTTCTATTTCATTCACGGTGGACAACACCACGCCATCGCGGAAATTCAGGCCATAGAGGGCAGCAACCTTGCCGGTGAGTGATAGCATTTCACTACAGTAATCAAGATACCGTGTTAATTCATAGTCAGACATCTGTACCCTGGGAGATGACGGCGTCAACAACACGCTGCCGTGTGAGCGGCTCGGATCTTTCGTGAGCTGATGCATATCAATCACGTGCGCAATGGCGCGCAATTCATGTAGTGCAGAAAGGGCGCGGGCACGCTTGATACGCGTTTCGAAAGTTAATAAAAAGAAAACCGCAGCACCAATAAATACCAGGTCATTGAGTCCGGCCTCGACTACCTGTACAAATTCAGCTGCATCAATTTGGCTGATGGAAATATTCATGAGCGAAATGCTGTAAACAAGTGCCATCAGGCCCATGACTGTGATAACACCTACCAGGCTACGCAATACATAGTCAGGGCGTGCTATTTTTCAGCTCGTTGTTTGCTGGCATTCGCGATCACGCACAATTGGCTGCATACCTTGCCCAACCCCGAGCCAGGAAATCGCTCATCAATACGTTTGCTGAGCAACTCTATCGTTGAGGTCGTTTGCTGTGCATCCAGCTGGCATTGCATGGTTTAGAGGCTACTGTAGACAATACCGATCCAGACCTCGGTCGACAAGAAACCGTCTGTCCAGTCTTTCCATTTTTCACTCAGGCCGGCCTTCTTGATCTCTGCCAATGGCATGTTCTTGTCTTTCATTGCACGGACCTCGTTACTCGTGCCGATTAACATGTCATAAAAAGCTTGCAGGTCTGCCTTGTTTGACAGCGGGCCATGACCGGGTATGACCTGGGTTTTGTCATCAATCAAGGCAAGTACCTTTTTCACATTCGCGGCCATGTTCAGTACGTTGCCGCCTGATTCAACATCAACAAACGGGAAGAAACCTGAAAAGTGATGGTCGCCCATGTGCACGACATTGGCCTTTTCAAAAAATACAATTGAATCGCCGTCTGTATGGCCGTTGCTGTAATGAACGATATTCACTTTTTCACCGTTCATATACAGGCGCATACTTTTATCATAGGTAATGGACGGTACCGCATAACGAGGATAGGGATTGGATACCATTTTAAACAGTTTGACTTCCTGTTTGCTGAGCAGACGCGTGCGTACATTGTCATGCGCGACAATGCTGGCGTGCTTACCAAAGGTCTTGTTACCCTGGGTATGGTCACCATGCCAGTGCGTGTTAATGATATAGGTCAGCTTGTCTTCACCGCCAAATGGTTTCAAGGCACGTTTCAGGGCAGGTGACATAACCTGGTAATCAGTGTCGATCATCAGGATTCCCTGCCTGCCTTTGAGTACCGCTATGTTGCCGCCCTTGCCCTGCAACATCCATATATTACTACTCAGTTTTGTTGGCCTGAATTCGGGTGTTTGTTTATGGTGCGACTCGGCTTGCACCTGTGCACTGCATATGATGAGTGATAAAAACAACAAGTTAATTCGTTTCATGATATTTCTCCCTAAAACATCCACGTACCCAGTTCATAAAAATCAAATCCCGAGCTACGTCCTCCCAGGCATTTGGCCAAAAAGTCTTCTGTATCTCGATACAATTTCAAACGGGTTTTCCAGTGCCTGAAACCATGGCCTTCGCCTTTATACACGATATAGTCTACTGGTTTGTTCGCTTTTTTCATAGCTGCAACCATCATGTCGGCCTGTTCTTTCCTTACGCGTACGTCATTTTCGGTATGCAAGATCAGCAACGGCCGGGTTATTTTATCGGCATGGTAGACCGGCGATTTTTCCTGCATTTTTTTCAGGTCTTCGGGCTTGTCCGGATCACCGACATATCGGTGCCAGTGATGTAAATAGTTTATCCAGTAAGGCGGAAATTTTCTTATCAGGCTGGCAAGTTCCGATGGCCCAAGACCATCAACTCCACAAGCAAATTTTTCCGGTGTTTGGGTCATGCCTACCAGGGTTGCGTAACCTCCATAACTGAAACCGACGATGGCGATTCGCTCAGGATCGGTTATTTGTTCCTGTATAGTCCAGTCAACAACATCAATAAGATCATCGTGCATTTTTCCAGCAAATTCGCCGCGGGCAGCTTGCATGAACTGTTTGCCATAGCCTCTAGAGCCACGGAAATTGACCTGTATTACAACATAACCCCTGTTCGCCAGCATTTGTGCAAATCGATTATACGACCAAACATCTCTGCCCCAGGGTCCACCATGAACGAGCAATACGGCCGGCAGGTTTTTTTGCCGTTTAACAGAAGGCATGGTGAGATAGCCGTTCAGCTCCAGGCCGTCCCTGCTATTTATACTAAAAGGTTTTACAGATGCCAGCCTGTCTGCAAAGTTCATACTGTCGCTTTTTGCTAATAGCCTGACTTCACCCGTGTCACGGTTATACAAATAGTTCTTCGTACCGATATCACTGGCAGTACCAATCGTGAGCAGTCGTTCATCTTCACTGAGACTACTTACAAATAACCTGACTTTTTTGTTGAGTAATGACTGTAGCTGTTTGCTGGCTGCTTCATCAAATATTTTGACCTGCGGGTAATCGGGCATGGTATTGACGACCAGCAGCTTCTGATCCAGTTTACTGACCAACGCAGCACCAACATCAACCTTGTCATGTTGGTATAACACCTTTTCACTCGCATCATGTAGTGATAGTTCAACCAATGCCACTTTGTCACGGCCACGATTGGATAATGCCAGCAGTTTTGATTTGTCCACCGGATAACCAATGATTCCCACGCTCGTATCAAGTCCCCATTGCGCAATAGTTTTCCACTGTTTATTTATACGTGCTTCCAGGTAATGTTGTTTTTTATCACGATTCGTGCCAGAACGTGCACGCACAAGTCCGTGCTCATCGATCAGCCACCTGTTCACACTACCGTCATTTTTTTCCAGTAATGTTTTTTTACCCGTTTTGTAATCAAGCCGATACAGATCAAACTGACTCTTATCGTTTTCATTTGTCATGATGTATATATGTTTTTTATCTTTGACCGGTATACGTGCCAGACTCACCTTGACACCTTGCCACGGAGTTATATCTGTAACCGCGTCTGTTTCCTTGCGCAAATCGATTTTCAGGATATGCCGATTCTCTCTTCCGCTTTTATCGTAGATACTAAACAAGGTCATGCTGTCCTGTGCCCAGTACAATTCCCTGCTCTTTGGCGGAACATTGATTTCCCTGACCGTTTTTTTCTGCATGTCTTTTATAAACACGGCTCTTTGTAAATTCGCTGTGCCAACCCAGGCCAGTTTTTTTCCATCCGGTGAAATTTTATAATTAAAGGTCGTTCTTATATTGGCAACAAAGCCCCTCACCGGGACAAGCTCAGGCAGTTCATTGTTTTTCAGGCTAGTGTGCGTCGGTTTAATCGAGCAGGCAGACATGGTAAGCACAATCATGCTAATGGCCATACATTTAACGTATTTACAAACTGTCATATTCATTCCTTTTGAATCTTATCGTTATTGGTCTGTGTAACCTCGAACTACTTTCCTATACAGAAACTTGAAAAGATCTTTCCCAGCAGGTCATCACTGCTGAATGCACCGGTGATTTCTGCAAGGTCATTTTGTGCCTCGCGTAATTCTTCTGCAGCCAGTTCTCCAGCCCTGGCCTTTTCCAGTTGTTCTCTGGCCATGACAATGTGACTACCAACCCTTTCCAGCGCATCCAGGTGTCTGCGTCTGGCAATAAATTCACCCTCGCTTTCTACCTGGTAGCCAACACACTGTTCAAGGTGTTTTCTGAGTATGTCGACCCCGAGGTCTTTTTTCGCAGAAAGGGTAATCACTACTTCGTCCTGCTCAATTATACCTGGAGGGTTACCACTAAGGTCGCACTTATTACGTACAATGGTCAACTGCGGGCCTTCTGGTAACTGATCCAGTATTTCCCTGTCCTGTGTGGTGACACCTTGCTCATCATCCACCAGCAACAAGACCCTGTCTGCTTTTTCAATTTCATCCCACGCACGTTTAACGCCAATCTTTTCTACCTGATCATCGGTTTCTCGCAGACCGGCGGTGTCGATCACGTGCATGGGCAGGCCGTCTATCTGGATGTGTTCCCTGAGTACATCACGGGTTGTACCTGCTATGTCAGTTACGATTGCCGCCTCCTTGCCAGCCAGAGCATTGAGCAAACTCGATTTCCCGGCATTAGGTCTTCCGGCTATGACTATGGTAATGCCCTCGCGTAACAAGGTACCTTGGCGGGTTGATCGCATGAGTTCGTCATAAACAATATCAATGGAGTCGAGACGCTCAAAGATATTATTATCAGACAGAAAATCGATTTCCTCTTCCGGAAAGTCAATCGCAGCCTCGATATACATGCGAAGCTCGGTAAGACTGGTCAACAGCCCATTAACCCGGTTGGAAAAATCTCCCTGCAGGGATCGTATGGCGGCCCTTGCTGCTTGCTCACTACTTGCGTCGATAATATCGGCGATAGCCTCGGCTTGAGCCAGGTCCAGTTTGTCATTCAGAAATGCGCGCTCGGAAAATTCACCAGGCCGTGCGATCCTGGCTCCCAAACTTACGCAGGCCTGTAAAATCATATCCAGAATCACCGGGCCACCATGCGCCTGTAGCTCCAACACATCATCACCGGTAAACGAGTTTGGTTTACTGAAAAAAAGGGCTATACCCTGGTCCAGCAATTCGCCATCAGTATTATGAAACGGGAGATAGTCAGCCTGCCTTGGCTGCGGGCATTTACCCAGTATCTTCGTTGCTATTTGTTTACAGTCAGGGCCTGACAGGCGAATAATACCAACACCGCCGCGCCCGGGGGGGGTCGCTATGGCGGCTATGGTATCCGTTTTATTCATAGGTCACAGGGGGCCGCTTAATAACTACTTCGGCCCGTTCGGGTTTATGATTCGGTCACTCGCTTGGTAATCACATACTGCTGAGCGATCGATAAGGTATTGTTCACTACCCAGTACAATACCAGTCCTGACGGGAAGAACAGGAAGAACACCGTAAATACCAGCGGTAATGCCATCATCACCTTGGCCTGTACCGGATCGAGTGGTGCAGGATTGAGTTTTTGCTGAATAAACATGCTCGCGCCCATCAAAATCGGTAGCACATAGTACGGATCTTTTGCAGACAAATCATTGATCCACAGCATGAATGGTGCCTGTCTTAATTCTACGGCCTCGAGCAATACCCAGTACAAGGCAATAAATACGGGGATCTGCACGAGTATCGGTAAACATCCGCCCAACGGATTGATTTTTTCTTTCTTATACAACTCCATCAGCGCCTGGTTCATCTTTTGGCGGTCATCACCATGGCGTTCTTTAAGGGCTTGCATACGTGGTTGTAATTTACGCATATTTGCCATGGAGCGATAGCTGGTCTCGGACAATTTATAAAATACCAGCTTGATGATGATGGTCAGGAATATGATTGACCATCCCCAGTTATTAAACACACTATTTAACACATTCAATAACCAGAATAGGGGTTTTGCTATCACGGTCAGAAAACCGTAGTCAGCAGTCAGTTCAAGGCCCTCGGATAATTCGCTCAGCACATTCTGGTCTTTCGGGCCTGCATAAAACAGGCTTTTAAAATCACGGCTTTCACCAGCCTTAACGGTATGCAGCGGCGAAACCATACGTAGGTAGTATCGATAATCGATCACGCTACTACTGAAATTATTTACTTCGTTTTTTTCAGGTAACCATGCACCAACAAAATAGTGTTGCATCATACCGGTCCAGCCACCTTTTACATTTTTAATGTTCAGGTCTTGCTCGGCCATGTCACTGAAACTGATTTTTTCATACAGCTCTTCAGGCGTATAGATAACAGCGCCCATGTAGGTTTGCATCATGAAGATGGATTGGGATTCCTGTCCAAACTGGGTACGTTGTTGCTGTCGGTAGAAACTGCCTTTCCAGTCGCTGGCCGATGCATTATCAACACGTGTAACGATATCCATCAGGTGACTGGCACGCTGGAAGGTATAGGTTTTGGTGACCTTGATGCCGCTGTCGTCACTCCAGTTTAGTACTACCTTTACGCTGTCCTTGCCTTCTTCCAGCGCATAGTCATCTTTTTCTGAACTGAATACTGCCTTGTGGCTTGGGCCTGCGCCCTCGCTCATGGCAAAACCGGATTGTGCGACATATAATTTCGCACCCTTGTCGGTCATCAGGCGGAATGGAATATCTGGCTGATCCTGTGTTTCAGGGTATTTTCTTAAATCTACCTGGCGGATATCGCCACCGCTTTTATCGATAATGACATCCAGATAATCGGTACGTACCCGTATCTGGCCGGCTGAATCGAGTTTATTTGACTCGCCACTAATCGTTGGACCCTTGGGTGCGGCTGGCTGACTGGCTACTGGCACATCATTCGGAGAGGTCGGGGTCGCTACAGGGACCGATGATGCCTGTGGCACCACTGCGGTCTGGCTGCTTGTTACCGGTGTGGTTTTAACACCCTCTGCGCCATACTCTCGATCCCACTCCTGATAAAGAACCATGCCCAGAAACACCAGTGCGATAATAATAAAAAGCCTTTGATTTTCCATTTATAATTACTTCTTTTGTTTGTTAGTTTCGGGTACGGGATCAATACCTCCCGCCGACCATGGATGACATCTCAAAATACGTTTGATTGCCAACCAGCTACCATAAAATACACCATACCTTTCTATCGCCGTGTGCGCATAGCAGGAACAGGTTGGATAGAATCGACAATGACTACCCAGGAGCGGGCTTATTATATATTGGTATGCCCTAATAATGAAAATCAGGATTTTGCGCATTTTTTCACCAACCTGGCCCAGTGCTGCTGTAATGACTGTCGCATCTCGTTTTCCGACCGATTATCCAGACCACGCTTGGCCATCACAACAATATCAATATCAAGCAGTTTATGTTGCTCATGCCTGAAGCTTTCACGAATTTGTCGCTTGATACGATTACGCTGACTGGCCTTCGATACGGTTTTTTTGGAAATCGCCAGGCCCAGTCTGGCCAACCTACGATCATTGTTAACCGCAAGCACAGTAAAAAGCGGATCGCTCGAACGAACCGGGTCTTTAAACACTTGTTGGTAATCCCGCTGGCTGGTTAGCCTGACAGATCGTGGGAACAGGGCTCGATAAATCTTTGCTATCAAGATTTGACCTTAATTTAAATAAGGCTTTTAAGGGCGCCTAACTCTGTCCATATATATAAGGTATAGGCGAAGGGTCGCTGACGGCGCAATACCGGCAAAAAAGTCGCTTGCTTATGGCGTCAGACGCTTGCGGCCTTTTGCACGTCTTGCATTAATAACAGCACGACCACCGGTTGTACTCATTCGTGCACGAAAACCGTGTGTACGGGCTCGTTTCAAAACACTTGGTTGAAAAGTTCTTTTCATAATACTTACCTGACCTGACTAAACAACCGGATAAACCGGATTTAAGGAACCGGCAATCCTACTGCCTGAAAAGGCTGCTGTCAACATTAATATTTAGGAAATTATCCACTCATATCTGTGGATAAGTCTCACGAAAGGCGTTAGACTCCAATAAAATAAAAGTTATTAACAAGCCTTGCAGTACAAGGAGCGTCTTTGTCCAGTCTTTGGAATCAGTGCCTTCAATATCTTGAAGATGAACTGCCACAAAACCAGTTTAATACCTGGATCAGACCCCTGCACGCCATTGAAGAGGGCCAGTTGCTCAAGCTACTGGCGCCAAACCAGTTTGTACTCGACAAGATCAACGACAATTTTATTGAATCGATACAGCAATCTCTTTCTGTTCTGACACAGGATTCACCGCCTGATCTGAGTATCAGCGTGGGAAGCACCCGGCCCAGCAATACGGCCATTGAAAAAACAGCCGACAGGGGCCCTGAAAAAACAACCATCTCTCACAAAAGTAACCTGAATGGTGACTTTACGTTTGACTCATTCGTTGAGGGCAAATCCAACCAGCTCGCTAAGGCGGCCTCAGTACAGGTTGGTGAAAACCCGGGCAAGGCCTATAACCCGCTTTTCATTTATGGTGGGGTAGGCCTGGGTAAAACCCACCTCATGCACGCGGTCGGCAACATGATGATACAAAACAATCCGGATGCCAGGGTCATTTACTTGCATTCCGAGCGTTTTGTCGCTGATATGGTCAAGGCACTACAGCATAATGCGATTAATGATTTCAAAAAGTTTTATCGCTCGGTCGATGCCCTGCTCATTGATGATATCCAGTTTTTTGCCAAAAAAGAACGTTCACAGGAAGAATTTTTTCATACTTTCAATGCCTTGCTTGAAGGACAACAGCAAATTATCCTGACCTGTGACCGTTACCCTAAAGAAGTAAACGGACTCGAGGAAAGACTCAAATCGCGTTTTGGCTGGGGCCTGACGGTTTCCATCGAGCCACCCGAACTCGAAACCCGTGTCGCCATCCTCATGGGTAAGGCAAAACAATTGAATGCCGAGCTACCGGATGACGTTGCTTTTTTTATTGCCAAGCGACTGCGTTCCAATATCCGCGAGCTGGAAGGTGCGTTAAAACGTGTTATTGCCAATGCGCATTTCACCAACCGCGCCATTACGCTGGATTTTGCGAAAGAGGCGTTACGTGATTTACTGGCATTACAGGATCGTCTGGTAAGCATAGAAAATATACAGAAAACCGTTGCTGAGTATTACAAAATTCGCGTGCATGACTTATTATCATCACGTCGGACACGTTCAATCACTCGACCACGGCAAATCGCCATGGCATTGGCAAAAGAATTAACCAATCACAGCCTGCCAGAGATCGGCGACGCATTTGGTGGACGCGATCATACGACTGTTCTGCATGCCTGTCGTAAGGTCAAGGAGCTGACAGAGACTGAAATTCGCTTAAAAGAAGACTATTTAAGCCTGTTGAGAATACTGAGTACATAATGTGGATAACTTGTTTATAAAAACCATAAAAAGTTTTATCCAAGTTTTATCCACAGAATAATAACAAGGTATACAAGTTTTTTACCCTTGTTTATACAGTAGAAATATTTGTTTAAGCTGTTGATTAATATGTGTTATTTTGCCTTATTCACATTTAGTGTCGAGGCTAATAACAACAATAACAAGATATTTATATATTATATTATTTAATAAATAGGGAACAAGAATGAAGTTCAAGATAAAACGCGAAACCTTACTCAAACCTCTCCAGTTTGTTATCGGTGTTGTTGAACGTAGACAAACATTACCCGTTTTATCCAACCTGCTTATGCAGGCAGATGCAGGAAAAATTTCATTAACGGCCACCGACCTTGAAGTAGAACTTGTTGCAAACTTTGATCTCGATGTTTCAGATGGAGGTGAAATCACGGTACCTGCAAGAAAGTTTCTGGATATTTGCAGGACTCTTCCAGATGAATCGGAATTGAATATCGGATTTCTGAATGAACGTATCCAGGTCAAGTCCGGCAAGAGTAAATTCACTCTCTCTACATTACCCGCATCAGAATTCCCGCTTATCGAAGATATTCAGGTACAAAAAGAATTCACACTACCACAACGTGAATTGAAGAAACTCATCGAACGTACAAACTTTGCCATGGCGCAGCAGGATGTCCGTTATTACTTGAACGGCCTGTTACTGGAAATCAAGGAAGGTCAGCTAAGAACCGTTGCAACCGATGGACACCGCCTCGCAATATGTGAGGTTCAGGCAAATACCGCAGGGGATGAAGAAAGCCACCAGGTTATCGTACCAAGAAAGGGCATACAGGAGCTGGCCAGATTGCTAGAAGACTCGGATGACA
>Ga0316207_10000690_pt1 | contig 49550 bp, 43 predicted proteins | sample 6weekpyrite_MG_FD_204943 | JGI IMG/M metagenome (GOLD analysis project Ga0316207, IMG submission 204943) | Microbial mat bacterial communities from mineral coupon in-situ incubated in ocean water Damariscotta River, Maine, United States -... | ecosystem: Environmental > Aquatic > Marine >...
GCATTGTGTTTCATTGGGCCTCTTACATTGATATCGCCTGTTGGTAGGCTTAATCCTACATTGAAGGTTAGTTTATATGGGCCCTGAAGCATGCCTGAAATCACAGTATCAGATATTCCACTACTGGACATAGTTGAAGTGCCGCCATCGCGAGTTAACATGGACATATTGTTTTTCATATAATGTGCCATGCCCATAAGCATAAACTTATCGGTAACGCCATACATGATCATAGCCATGGTCATATGCATGCTCATGTCGACTGGCGCCATCATATAACCATAACCACCTTCTGATTTATCCTTTACTGCCAAATTGGCGTCTAATTCATTGGTTGTATCCAACATTTTCTTCATGGACATGTAGGTATAGTTAATATCAAACATCCACATTCCGGCACCGTGCTGCCCAGTGTTATTTGCCATTAAAATACCATTTGGCATCAGATGATAACCCGGAGGCGCAACTGCATTCATGGGATCGTTCGCCATTAGTTCCCCATTTGGCATTTTATGAAAACCGTCAGGTACATCACCGCTTGTCATAGTAATCGGCACCGAGGTAGCCGCAGTGGTAGATGCGCCAGGCGCAAGATCAGGGTCAACTTTAATTAATGTGCCATTACGTCGAAGATAGTAACCTGGAGGAGCAACCGCTGTTTTGGGATTATTGGCTAAAATGCTACCATCAGGCGTTTTAAAGAATCCCGGTGGTACTTCGTTAGAAAATGCATTAGTGCTGTGAAAAGCCAAATTAGCCGTGACAAGTGTCAGAGCTAGAGATGAGATTTTAAATTTATTATTATTATTTGTTGAGTACCGCATATATCACTCCCAAAATCACTCATAATTGCTTGATTCTCGCTCAAAAAGCTGAAGTGAAGCTTAGAAAATATGGTTCATTGACTTTATATAGGGGAGAGAATTTGGTTTAGTAGAATAGTATTGATCTAATTGAATAAATAAACAGATTAAGCTTATGAATTATTATATCCCTGGGCGCCATCAAGATGAGATGGTCACCCGAGGATATTGGATGATTTTCAATTAGAATTTGTAAACCATTCCAACTGAAGCACCCATTAGGCTATCTCCAGCAGCAGATGTATATTTTTCACCATGGCCTGATGCAGCTAAATTCACAGCGCCGTTGTCCTGGTTACTGACACCTGCAATCATGGCATACATTGAGACTTTTTTATCTAATTTATGATCTGCACCAATTGCGTATAACATTGCACCTGAATCATCCGTGTCTGTATATTCGCCCAGTATGAATAAATGTGCCTTTAGTGTAGTTGCACCCATTTTGTGACTCACACTACCACCATAAGCTGGACGGTCTAGTTTATCTGTATCTGAGCTGAGTTTTTCAAACATCAGATTTACTTTAGTGTCACCAAAGATTGCACCGCCGCCTAAACGCATGCCTGTGGCATCTTTACTTTTCTGATCTTCATAAGACGCGCCAACATAAAACATTTTTTGTTTGTAAACAACACTACCGCTTAATAAGGGATCTTTATCGTTGGTACCATCTTTCATTGCACCCGTTGCCCACATGGCTCGGACTTCAACACCGCTAATATTAGGTGAGGTATACATTACACTTTTTTTACCGCGAGTATTAAATGTATTGCTTCCCTCTCCGTCTGCGCCCAAAACACCGCGTCGATCACCGATAGTGTCAGCAAAAACACCGGCTTTTTTACCAAAAGTTTTATACGGAGTGTCATGGTAGCCGCCAATCACAGTACCAAAATCTTTATGTTTTAATCCAGCGTAGCGGTTACGAGCGGATAAAGTACCTGATTCTCCTTCCAAGTCAATTCCACTTTCAATTTTATAAACGCCTGTTAAGCCATATTTTAATTTTTTATCACCTTTAAAACCGATTCGACTGGAGTTACTGGCAATGGTGTAATCCTTTATGGCGTCATTATCGATATAGTCACCGGACAAATGAATTTTGCCATAAACTGTTAAATCTTTTGCTTGTGTCATACCACTAAAAGCAATGAGTGCCAAACTACACATTACCGCGTTTGAGCATCCTTTCCGTTTGTTAAGCATATTTTTTTCCTCTCTCAATGTTAAACAATAAAAAATTTCTAATGCAGGCATAGTAAATGAGCTGGGGTGAAATTAAAATGAATGAAGTATTACAATTATATGAATAAAAACTCATTCTTTTTACACATTTCTACGCTGAGAATAATACTGAAATTACAGATGCAATTACTTGGTTATCGATTAATTATACTGAATTTACATGTCAATAGATTTCGCTCCCAGTAAAGAAAAACTACTAATGTGTAACATGGTATGTCAGTACTATCGAATATTATTAACTACAATTGAAGCGTGAATTCCTTGCACTTTCTCGTGGTTATACTAGCTTAATATACATATCATTATTTTGATCCTGACCATCAAATATCAATTAAGTTAATGATAATCATTATCATTAAGATTGGCAAGTGGTAATTTAAATAAATATCGATGATTTTGCCGATAAATTGCTCAATCTTATCTATTATTTATTGAACCTATGTGCAGGTTGTTAGTATCTGATTATAATAGTAAAAACGTCATATTGGTACTTCGATAAAGTTTTTAATGGTAAAAAAAGGCTAAATGAAAAAGTTACTGGTAATAGATGATGATGAACAATTCAGAGCGTTTATGTCAGAAGCCTTGCATAAGAGAGCTTATGAAGTTCTGACCGCTTCAGATGGTGATGAAGGTCTTGAACGCATTATCAATGACTCTCCAGATTTGGTGATTACCGATATCGTCATGCCTGGAAAAGAAGGTGTTGAAGTGATTATGGAATTACGTCAACGGGAAATTTCAATACCCATTATTGCCATGTCAGGTGGAAATTTAGGAAATGCAGATTCATACTTAAAAATGGCGAAAAAACTTGGTGCTAACGCAGTAATTTCAAAACCCTTTCAGCTAGAAGATTTAATTTTAGCAATCAAAAAACTACTTAACTAAGCCAATACATAATGTCCATTAAAAATGCTGAATTGGATTGGCAGGTATCAACCCCGCTCAATAGACAATTTAACGACCCATACTTCTCATTAGCTGATGGATTGGCTGAATCAGATTATGTTTTTTTACAACACAACCAGCTACCTGAAAATTGGAAGGGTAGGCGAAAGTTTATTATTGCCGAAACGGGATTTGGAACAGGATTAAACTTTTTGCAAACAGCTGCCCGATGGGTTGAGACGGCAAATAATAATTCAGTCTTGACCTATTACTCAGTAGAGAAATATCCCTTGTCCTATGAGGATCTAGCAAAAGCATTTCAAAACTGGCCACAATTTAAATCAATTTCCGACAATTTACTTAAAAATTATCCCGATGGACTCCCAGGATTTCATACGATTCGATTTAATAGCGAAAGAATAATATTGGTTCTAATGATCGGTGATGTACTGCCAATGCTGAGTAATCTGCAATGTCGTGTAGATTCCTGGTTTTTAGATGGTTTTTCTCCAGCAAAAAATCCAGCGATGTGGACGAAAGAAGTATGTAAAAAAATCGCGAGTTTGAGTCATGAAAAGACGCGATTCGCTACTTTTACTGCTGCAGGAGACGTGCGCAGAAATCTTCAATCAGTGGGTTTTGAAGTTAAGAAGACAGCCGGTTTTGGCAAAAAAAGAGAAATGTTATCCGGAATATTTACTGGCAAACCAGTGAAAAAACATCAAAAAGCACCTTGGTTTAATATAACTCATGCATCAAATTCTGAAGTTCATCATGTTGTCATAATTGGTGGTGGTCTTGCCGGATTGAGCTGCGCCTGGATGTTGAGTCAACAAAATATTCATTGTACGCTCGTTGAAGCTGGAGATCGTCTTGCAAGTGGTGCATCGGGTAATATTGCAGGTATAGTCTTGCCAAGATTCAGCGTGGATATGAATTTGGAATCTCAATTTTATGTTTCCAGTTTTTTTGATGCTGTTTCTTGTTTAAATATATTGCAGCAAGAAAATAATGAATTATTATGGCATCAAAGTGGTGTTTTAGAATTAGCTTCAGAGCAACGAATTCAGAGAATTACTTCTCTTGATTTTCCAGAAAAATTGCTCCAATGTTTAACTCGGCAACAGGCGTCAAATAGAGCCAATGTGAAATTGAACAGTGGTGGTTTACTTTTCCCAGAAGCAGGTTATGTAAATCCTCATCAATTGTGTAATTTGCTCGCACAAAGCTGCGATAAGCATTTAGCTATTAAAAAAAATACCACATTAAGTAAGCTTGAAAGAGGGTTAAATTGTTGGCAGCTTTTTAATGAAGAAAACAAGCTTCTTTTTGAGGCGGAAAATATAATTTTTGCTAATGGTTTTGATGCTCAAAATGTACTACAACAAAAACAGTTGAGTTTATCCAAAAACCGGGGGCAATTGACGCATGTTCCTACACAGGATGGCATTAGGAATTTAAAACTGCCCATCTGTTCCAATGGTTATATTATTCCAGCAATAAATGGTTCGCATGTGATCGGTGCGACTTATGGTTTTGGGGATGATCGAATCCTTTCTTTACAGGATCAGATAAAGAATTTACAAGGGATTGATAAGATATTTGAATCTAGCTTGGAGCTGGATTGTGAAGAATTACTGGGCAGGGCAAGTTTTCGTACCACCAGTCCAGATCATTTGCCATTAGTGGGTCCAGTACCCGATGAATTAGCTTATCTTATTGATTATGCGGACATTCGACATGGGCGCAATCCTCAATCCTATCCACAGGCGAAATATTTACCCAATGTATATTTATCTACAGGCCATGGTTCCCGTGGTTTAGTTTCTTGTTTCGCTTCCGCGGCTTATTTAACATCATTAATTTGTGGAAACCCCATACATTGGGCTGAAAATATTAGTCATCTTGTGCATCCAGCAAGATTTTTAATTCGAGGGATGAAACGAAACATTGACGAAACTGGGATCATGTAATACATTTAAGCTACAGCGCCGATTTGATACAGCTTGCGGGCGCTTTATAAATACTGCTAAAGAGGAGATACCTGCTTTAGTGAATGCTTAGCGGGTTTTTTTGTGCCTGCTGAATTATTTATTTGAACAATATTCGATGAAATGTCGGTATCGAATGAATTGTGTAGAGTCGTATAAAGAATTGAGTATATTGGAGGTTTGTATGAACGGTGATGATTATAATAATTATGGTTTAGATACTTTGGCAGTTCGTGGCGGTCAAATCCGTACTCATGAAAATGAACATGCTGAAGCAATATTCCCAACTTCCAGTTATATTTTTGAATCAGCAGCACAATGTGCGGCGATATTTTCTGGCGAAGAAACAGGGAATATTTATTCACGATTTACTAACCCAACTGTACGAACTTTTGAACAGCGCCTTGCGTTGATGGAGGGTGGTGAACGTTGTGTAGCAACTTCGTCGGGCATGGGCGCCATAATGACGACATGTTATGCCTTACTTGAACAAGGGGATCATATAATTTCATCAAAAGCGATCTTTGGTTCTACGGTTATGTTGTTTAATAATTTTGTCACAAAGTTTGGTGTGGATGTCACTTATGTGGATTTAACAGATTATGAGGCTTGGGAAGCTGCGATAACACCAAAAACAAAATTTTTATTTTTGGAAACGCCTTCTAATCCACTCACCGAAGTGGTTGACATTAAACGACTATCAGAATTGGCTAAATCCAAAGGTGTTTTACTGATTGTGGATAATTGTTTTTGTACCCCGGTATTACAGAAACCTTTGGAACTGGGTGCGGATATTATCATTCATTCTGCAACAAAATATCTCGATGGACAAGGTCGTTGTGTGGGTGGGGCTATCATTGGTACCGAAGAAATTGTTGGCCAATCGGTGTTTGGGTTTTTACGTACTGCAGGGCCGACGATGAGCCCATTTAATGCTTGGGTATTTTTGAAAGGATTAGAAACACTTCGGATTCGAATGAAGGCGCATTGTGAAAATGCAATGCAATTGGCAACATGGCTGGAAGAGCAAAATAGTATTGCTCACGTTAATTATCCAGGTTTGAAAAGTCATCCTCAACACGACTTAGCTTGTCAGCAACAAAGTGATTTTGGCGGTGTCTTGTCATTTGTTGTGAAAGGAGGAAAAGAAGCTGCTTGGAAATTAATGGATAATACTAAATTAATGTCAATTACGGCCAATCTTGGTGATACGAAATCGACAATCACACATCCAGCGAGTACAACTCATGGTCGTTTAACTGATGTGCAGAAACAGGAAGCAGGTATTGATGAAGGGTTGATAAGAATTTCCGTCGGCCTTGAAGATGTCAATGATTTAAAAAATGACTTGAAATTATAAAATGGTAAATATAATGACAAAATTAGAAGGTTTGGAAAGGCTGTTACTCTCTTTGTGGGTGGGGGTTATGGTGGGAATTGGTTATATCGCGGCGCCGGTTTTATTTAAAGTGTTGGATGATCGAAAGCTCGCGGGTGGATTAGCGGGCGAAATGTTTCATTTGGTGACAATTATTGGTCTTATCTTCGGCGGTATTTTACTTCTGCTGCGTTATAAAGAAGAAAGCATTGAATTTCTTAAACAATGGCGTGGTTGGTTATTATTATTGATGTTATGTCTAGTGGCTACCAGTATGTTCGTATTGCAACCAATGATTGCAGAAGTTAAGGCACTAGGTATAAGTGAAGGCAGTGATAGCGCGAAAAAATTTGGGATGTTACATGGTATATCAAGTTTGCTCTACATGATAACCGTGGTATCAGGAATTTTTTTAATATTTTTTGGATTAAGAAAACCCAACCTTTGATTATTCAAAAGGCTGGAATTAATTTCCAGCCTTTTTCGTATTAAAAATTGCAGTGCGTATTTGGGTTTTGTACCAGAAAGATGAATTCGTCAATGATTATATAAATAATGTCACGTCAGATTTTTGTGCAACGGGTAGAAAAGATGCTGCACCTACCCATTCAGATACTTCAGGAATAAAGTCTTCAGGTTTAAAACCGAACAAATCGACGGTCATTTGGCAAGCTGACAGGGTTACTCCAGCTTCTAGGCTTAATTCACGTAATTCATCAATGCTTGCTACACCTTTACTCTCTACAGTTTGTTTCATCATATTTGTTGCGAAATTTTCGAAACCTGGGATATTAGAACTAACCGCATTTGGGATATTCCATTCAATGCCTTTAAACCATTCTGGCCCAAAAGGCATTTTCATTGGCATTGCTGGATTTCCTAAAGGTGATACCCCAAGTGATAGATCTTTTTTTAATAATTCAAGACCGTAGAAGGTGAAAAAGATATTTACGTTCCAACCGAGTGCTGCTGCTGTTGATGCTAAGATAAACGGCGGGTATGCCATATCTAAGGTGCCTTTTGTGGCAATGATGGATAGAGAGGGAATGTGAGCGGCATCACGCTCGGCCATTTTCTTCTCAAATTGCTCATCAAACCAAGTGTCAAAGGTTTCTCGTTTAATTTCGCTAACTTTGTTAGATATGTCTGCTTCTGCTGTAGACATGGTGATTCCCCTAAATCATTAAATGCTTATATTGTTAGTATAGTGATAGATCAAATAAGTTCCAATTTACATATTAATTATATAAATACATTATAAATAACTAATATAGTATATGTTGTTGAATATAGTTCGAACTCTTGGACAATTTATGAATGGCTTACTTAAGGAAATATATATGTTTATGTTGACGAATAACCCTATAAAAACAAATATATATGCTTGATATGCATATTTTAAAAGTGAATTATTTCCATAAAGGTTTTGTTTAGTAATTAACAGCAGAAGCAGAGGGGTGATATACCGGGAGGGAGAAAGTGAAGCAGGCACCTTGCCCATTTTGTTTGTTTTCCGCCCAAATCTTACCGTGATGCTGATTTAGGATATTTTTTGAGATTGCCAGACCTAGTCCGCTACCATCGACACTAGAATTAATTCTACTACTTTGTTTAAAACTACAGAATATCTCAGATAATTCATTGCTGGGTATGCCAATACCTTCATCTAAAATGGATAAACACAAAAATTCTTTGATGTCTTTGTTTCCTGTGTTATTTGGTTTTTTAAATAATACTATGATGATAGTAGAATCTTTGGGGGAATACTTGATGGCATTGGAAAGTGAATTATTTATAACTTGAGCGATAAGGTTTGGATCAAATAATGTTTCAGTCTGGATAGTCGTATTATCTACTTTTACTTTAAGATTGAGTTCTTCTAATCGCGAGTGTTGTTCATTTATGCAGTTCTGCAAGACTTTTATTAAATTGGTATGTTCTAAATTTACTGCCATGGCACCTGATTCCAATTTCGCTAAATCGACTAAATTATCAATTAAACCCAGTAGCCGATTGCCATTAGATTGGATATTGTCAAAACACTGAGTAATTTTTTCTTGATCTCCTTTTTTAAAGCCTTTGAGACCCACTGTTGTCAAGCTTAGTATGTTACGCATAGGCGTTCGTAACTCGTGTGATGTATTTGAGATAAATTCTGATTTAGCTTTATTATCTCGTTCAGCTTTGCTTTTTGCTAATGATAATTCAGTGAGATGCTTTTCTTTTTCAAGTATTTCTGCATTCAGTTTTTTATTTATTTTCGCTAATTCGTCAGCATTTCGAGTATCCCGATAATTTATGGCGTATCCTCTTATGCTTCTTTCGAGTGGCATATAGAGTAGTCCCGTAAATTTCTGCCATTTATCTTCATTGAATCTATCAAGGCCAACTTTCATGTTAAGTTGGCCATTTTTTGGTTCAGCCATATAAGTACCAAATAGCCTATCCCATAAAGAGATGTGAAAAGCAAAGTTACTATTAGTCTCATTTTCTTGGGTTGAGTGATGGATTCGGTGCATATCAGGCGTGACGATTAAGCAACGCAAAATTGATTCAAATGTTTTATTTAATTTTATATTTGAATGAGTGAACATGGACATAAAATTGAGTGTTATTTCAAAAGCAATGACAGTTAATACAGGTGCGCCTAAGACAATAATCGCAACAAATTTTATAAAGATGGACAGCAAAATTTCAACTGGATGAAAGCGTAATCCAGTGGTCACATCACAATCTGTATCAGAATGATGAACTCGATGAAATCGCCACAGAACAGGCAATACATGAAAAGTTAAATGTTGGAAATAGATTATGAAATCCAATAATATAAATGTGATAATTACTGTGAGCCAGTTGTTTAGAGCGAAATAGTTGGCAAACCCCCAATTATTTTGCTCTACCAGATAAGCAACTCCGACAGCTGCGGTAGGAACGATAAGTCTGACTATAATTGTGCTACTGATAATTAATAAAAAATTTGTCAGCCATCGCTTTATTTTGTTAGCAGCAGGTTTTCGTTTAGGTTGAATCCATTCCCAACCCAGAAGTAAGCTAAAAGCGCCCAAGAATATACTGAGTCGTATGATCGGTTCGTTATTGTAAATATATTCAATCACTAATTTGCCGTATTGCTATAAAATTACGCTTTTTTTAAAAAAGGGCTATTCAATATTTAACGGTAATCGAGAGGTTTACTTGATAGAAATTCCTCGAATATTGGCAGCAGATTGTGGCAACACGATGATTTTCTGCAAGATGCTTTAAATGGAGAGCTTTTGATTCATAAATAACTAAGTGACTGATTAAATTAGGAACAATAAGGCCAGTTCTTCCTTAAATTTATTTTGGTATGGTTATTTTCTTATCTTTACTGGTTTTGTAAAACACGGCCACATGACCAATAGATTGCACATGATGACACTGACATTCTGTGATAATATTCTGACAAAATTCTTTGCGTGTTTCGCGATCGTCAGCATTGATTTTCACTTTTATTAATTCGTGATGTTCAATTGCCAGCTTGGTTTCTTCTATAACGGCTTCGGTTAAGCCGGCATTGCCAATGATAATGACAGGTTTCAAACGGTGCGCTAAACCGCGAAGATATTGGTTTTGTTTAGTAGTTAACGACATAGGAGTTTTATGTGAGTAATCCAAAGCCGGGTAGTGTACCTGAAAACAAGACAGGTTTCACGGTTGCTGCTAGCCCGTTGAATCCAGTAAAACTGGAATTGGGCATTATTCTCATTATAGGGTTTTGTTTGTTCTTTATTTTATCCAGCGTTATTGACTCCCAAATTATGCAAATAGGGGTTTTGAGTGGTTTTGGTTGCCTTAGTCTGTTTTGGATTATTTACCGTGTACGTAAGCTGATGAGCGAGTTGGATGGCTAAGCAGAAAAATAATCAATGGATGCAACGACATGTTAAAGACAATTTCGTTAAACAAGCGCAAAACGATGGTTATCGGTCGCGAGCAGCGTATAAATTACTGGAACTTAATGACAAAGATAAATTGTTTAAGCCTGGAATGTGTGTCGTTGATATTGGTGCTGCACCGGGAGGTTGGTCTCAAGTTGCCGCAATGATGGTTGGCGACAAAGGTCGAATCATTGCGCTGGATATACTGCCAATGGATAGCTTTGCTCAGGTTGAGTTTATTCAAGGTGATTTTACAGAAGACAGTGTATTTAAAACTTTGATGGATACTTTAAACGGGCAAGCAGTTGACCTTGTTATTTGTGATATTGCCCCCAATATAAGTGGCGTACGCCTGGTGGATCAGTCAAAAGCCATGTATTTGGTCGAATTAGCACTGGATTTTGCACAACAGGTTCTAAAGCCGGGTGGTAATTTTGCAGTTAAAGTTTTCGAGGGTGAAGGTTTGGATGAGTTCAGACAAACAGCTCGAGGAATGTTCTCTAAAGTATTGAATAGAAAGCCAAAAGCTTCGAGAGATGAGAGTAGGGAATTGTATATAGTGGGTAAAGGTAGGTTGAATTCATGATAAAGATGAAAGTAATATTCCTCCCTGAACGATAAGAATAAATTCAAAATTTGCTATGGCCATGATCAGGTAATAGTATACTAACGCTTAGTACTAATTTTATCGTAAATATTTAGACGTAGACAACACAGTGAAGATTGAAAATATGGGGATGAATTTGTGAATGAAATGTTGAAAAACATCATATTATGGGTGGTAATAGCCATCGTACTGATGTCGGTATTTAATAATTTTGCTCCTCGCCAGGGTGCATCTAGCCATATGGAATATTCCCAATTTATTCAGCTGATCAATTCTGGGCAAGTGGCTAAAGTGGCTATAGATGCGAGTGGAGCCATTCACGGCATCAAGAGTTCAGGCGATCGTTTTATTACGTACAATCCTGGCGACCCGGGTTTAATGGGTGATTTGCTTGATAATGGCGTAGCAATTGATGTTAACCCACCTGAGCAACAAGGTTTGCTAATGCAGGTCTTTATATCCTGGTTTCCCATGCTGTTATTGATTGCTGTTTGGATTTTCTTCATGCGTCAAATGCAAGGTGGTGCTGGTGGCCGTGGCGCTATGTCATTTGGTAAAAGTAAAGCCCGCTTATTAAACGAAGATCAAATTAAAGTAACGTTTGCTGACGTGGCCGGTGTTGAAGAGGCCAAAGATGAAGTTGGCGAATTAGTTGAATTTTTACGTGATCCAAGTAAGTTTCAAAAGCTCGGTGGGAAAATCCCGCGTGGTGTGTTGATGGTGGGGTCTCCAGGTACAGGTAAGACATTACTTGCTAAAGCAATTGCAGGTGAGGCCAAAGTTCCGTTTTTTACCATCTCAGGTTCTGATTTTGTTGAGATGTTTGTGGGCGTGGGTGCTTCTCGCGTTCGAGATATGTTTGAGCAGGCTAAGAAACATTCACCTTGCATTATTTTTATCGATGAAATTGATGCTGTTGGCCGTCATCGTGGCGCAGGTTTAGGTGGTGGTCATGATGAGCGTGAACAAACGCTGAATCAATTACTGGTTGAAATGGATGGTTTTGAAGGTAATGAAGGTGTCATTGTCATTGCGGCAACCAATCGTCCAGATGTGTTAGATCCAGCGCTATTGCGCCCTGGTCGATTTGATCGACAGGTAACTGTACCGTTACCTGATGTGCGTGGTCGTGACCAAATAATTCGAGTGCATATGCGTAAGGTGCCCTTAGCGGATGATGTAAAACCTCGTGTATTAGCGCGTGGTACGCCAGGTTTCTCTGGTGCGGATTTAGCGAATCTTGTGAATGAAGCCGCATTGTTTGCAGCTCGTGCCAATAAAAAACTCGTTGATATGCTGGATTTTGAACGCGCTAAAGACAAAATTATGATGGGTGCTGAGCGTAAGTCCATGGTAATGAGTGAAGATGAGAAAAAACTCACGGCTTATCATGAGGCAGGCCATGCCATAGTAGGGCTTACGGTGCCTGCACATGATCCTGTGTATAAGGTATCTATTATTCCCCGTGGTCGAGCTTTAGGTGTGACAATGTTTCTGCCTGATGAAGATCGATATAGCTACAGTAAGCAACGTTTGCAAAGTTCGATTTGTAGTTTGTTTGGTGGACGAATTGCCGAAGAGCTTATTTTTGGTGCCGAATATGTCACAACAGGCGCTTCTAATGACATTCAGCGTAGTACAGATATCGCCAGAAACATGGTTACCAAATGGGGTTTGTCAGACAAGCTTGGTCCTTTAGTCTACGCGGAGGATGAAGGCGAAGTATTTCTCGGTCGTTCGGTAACTCAACATAAGAATGTTTCGGATGAAACTTCGCATTCGATTGATGAAGAAGTGCGACATATCGTTGACACAAACTATGCCAAAGCGGAAAAAATTCTGACAGAAAAAATCGATATTATGCATGCGATGGCGGATGCGCTTATGCAGTATGAAACTATTGATCGTGGTCAAATTGATAATATTATGGCAGGCAAACCTCCGGGCGAGCCCAGTAATTGGGATGAATCTGATTTGGATGATGATTCAAATTCTGACGCATCAGATAAAAGTTCTGATTCGCAATCTAAGAAAAAGCCAGATGCCGGGATTGGTGACACTGTAAACCAGCATTAAATATTTATTTATTGGTTTATAAAAACTGACACAAATCAAATTTGTGTCAGTTTTTTTATTTTTGAACTCTAATTATTTTTAATTTAATTACGTTATGGAAAACGCTCAAGTAAAAGTTATGGGGGTGTTAAATGTCACACCCGATTCCTTTTTTGATGGTGGACAGTATACCCAAGCATCGACAGCTGTTAATCAAGCAATTAAATTGATTAATGCTGGTGCATCAATTATTGATATTGGCGGTGAATCCACACGGCCAGGCGCCAGCCCTGTTAGTCTCGATGAAGAATTAAATCGAGTGATTCCTGTCATTGAAGCATTACGAAGACAATCCGAAATTTCTATTTCTATCGATACAAGCAAACCTGAGGTAATGATTCAAGCAATCAGAGCTGGAGCTAATATCATCAATGATGTATGTGCTTTGCGTCAACCAGGCGCTTTACAAGCGGCTGTAGAACTCGATGTACCCGTCTGTTTAATGCATATGATGGGCGAGCCTCGTAGTATGCAAAAAGATCCTCATTACGAAGATGTTGTGAGCGAAGTGAGTGCATTTTTGGAGGGTCGGGTTAAATGTTGCATTAACGCGGGTATTAAAACCAAAAACATATGGTTAGATCCAGGATTTGGTTTTGGCAAATCTTTGGGACATAATTTGTCATTACTGAAACACTTGAATAAATTTGTTAAAACAGGTCATCCAATTTTAGTGGGTATGTCCCGTAAGTCGATGTTAGCAGGCATATTGAATACTGAGCCGGAGGATCGCTTGGTGGGCAGTCTGGCATTGGCAACGATAGCAATAATGAATGGCGCATCATTTGTTCGAGTGCATGATGTGAAAGAAACGGTACAAGTGGTAAAAGTCTGCGAAGCGGTAATGCTGGCAAGATGAAATAATTGAACAAGGAGTAATCGTGACAAAGCGATATTTTGGTACAGATGGCATTCGTGGTCCGGTAGGTGAACACCCCATAAATCCTGAATTTATGCTCAAATTGGGTTGGGCTGCTGGCCGTGTATTAGCGAAAGAAGGACGTCGCAAAGTTGTTATTGGTAAAGATACGCGAATTTCTGGATATATGTTTGAGTCAGCTTTGCAGGCGGGATTATCGGCCGCAGGTGTAGATGTGCGCTTACTTGGGCCTATGCCGACACCAGCCATTGCTTATCTAACAAGAACATTGCATGCAAATGCAGGTATTGTCATTAGTGCATCGCATAACCCTCATTATGACAATGGCATTAAATTTTTCTCCGCAAAAGGTACCAAATTGCCTGATAATGTCGAGCATGAAATTGAAAACTTGATTGATGCCAATATGACAACTGTCGGTTCAGAGGAATTAGGTAAGGCACTGCGAATTGTTGATGCGGGTGGTCGATACATTGAATTTTGTAAGAGCACTGTCCCTTTGCAAATGGAATTGCGTGGTTTGAAAGTTGTTGTTGATTGTGCTCATGGCGCAACCTATTTTGTTGGACCAAGCACATTTAAAGAGTTAGGTGCAGAAGTTATTGCTATGGGTGTTGAGCCAGATGGTTTAAATATAAATACAGACTGTGGATCTACCAATCCAAAATCATTGCAGGAAAAAGTATTAAAACACGGCGCAGATTTTGGTGTTGCCTTTGATGGTGATGGCGATAGGGTGGTAATGGTGGATGAAAAAGGTGAAGTGGTAGATGGCGATGAATTGCTTTTTATCATAGCGCAATCACGAAAAAACCAAGGTCAACTTCAGGGCGGTGTGGTTGGAACAGTAATGACAAACATCGGTATGGAGATAGCGCTAAAGGAGCATGACATTCCTTTTGTCCGCGCTAAAGTAGGTGATCGTTATGTTATCGAATTACTTAAAGAAAAAGATTGGAAACTCGGTGGTGAATCTTCTGGCCATATTATTTGTCTTGATAGAACGTCAACTGGTGATGGTATTGTTTCTGCGCTTCAAGTGGTTGCTGCAATGAAAGAATCTGGTCGAACTTTGCATGAATTAAAATCTGGTATGCGTAAATACCCTCAATCTATGATTAATGTGCGAATGACCAAGAAAACAGATATAGCCAAGAATGATGTTGTAAATAAAGCAATTGAAGATGTCGAGACCAAATTGGCAGATACTGGTCGTGTTTTATTACGGTCTTCAGGCACAGAGCCCGTAGTTAGAGTGATGGTTGAAGGGCGAGATCCTGTAGAAGTAGATATCTTAACCAAAGAGCTGGCCGCTGTCGTTGAAGGCGCTTTAAAATAATGATTTCGATGTAAGAATTACTTTTTTCATTATTGTTGCGTTAGATTTCTTTGTTTAATAAAAACAATGACTTGAAATGTTGATTATTCGGCTTTTTCACCGAATTAAATAAAACAACTCTTCAGTTTTTCCCTGTTTTATCCGATTACTATGTTCTGTATTACGTTGTGTAATGCAGAAGATTATTTGCGCGTTTAAATCAAGTGAAAATATTGTTGGATAATATGAAATTCCCAATAAGTTTATTATTTGTTCTTGTTTTCGTCGGATCTTTTGTCAGTGATTTGTGGGCTGCTGAGTACAAAGTCGGAGTGCGCGCTCACCGAGGCCTGGATTATGCGATTAAGCAGTGGCAACCCACCCTTGATGAATTGGCTAAGCAAATAAAAGAGCATTCTTTTATCTTAAAACCGATCGTCAGTTTAGATGAGATCTCAAAAACTGCAGGTCAAGCAGGGTTCGATTTTTTACTTACCAATCCATCGTCGTATATTGAAGTAGAGCAACTCTATGGTGCTCGTGCTTTGGCAACATTAAATAATAAGCGCGCTAATACGGCGCAAAGTCGATTTGGCTCTGTTATTTTCACACATGCACAGAATATGGATATTCTGACCATAAACGACTTGGAAAATAGAACAGTAATGGTGGTCTCCAAGCCGGCTTTTGGCGGTTGGCGGGCGGCATGGTTAGAAATGTTAGAGCAGGGTTTTGATCCTTATAAAAAGCTTAAAAACTTACTGTACACAGAAAGTAGAACACAGTCTGAAGTTGTTCGTGCAGTACTTGAGGGTAAGGTGGATGCCGGTGTCGTACGTACAGATCAACTGGAACGTTTAGAAGCTAATGGTAAGTTAGATATGCGTTATTTGCGAATATTAAATAACAAAGATGTTAAGGGTTTTCCTTTTTTTTTGAGCACGAAACTGTACCCCGAATGGGCCTTTGCTTCGTTAAAACATGTGCCTAATAGGGATGCCGATAGAGTAGTCGAAGTTTTGTTGACGATAAAAAAAGAAAGTAAAGCCGCTCAGTCAGGAAAATATATTGGTTGGATTTCTCCAAAAGATTATGGTCTTGTCAAACAGTTGATGCAGCGTTTAAAGGTTGGGCCTTATGCTAATTAGTCGAATACCGATGGATATTGGTCGATGAAATTAAATCTCGTCTATAAGCTTGGTATAAGCGCTGTTTTGTTGGTATTGATAAGTGCTGGATCTGTCGGTTGGATATTTTATGATAAAACCACTGAGTTATTGGTTGAACAATCCACGGAAAGTATTGCAAGTGAAATTCAAAAAATAGGGCATCGTTTACAAACACATATTAATAATCAGCGAGAAGAGACTTTATACTTGGCTGGCACTCCCGCAGTTCAAGGTATGCTGAGAGCGTTAGTCTCCGACGACGGTTATGACAGGTTGGGTAGATCTTCCTATGAAAAATGGGAAGAACAACTCACTGCAATATTTATTAATATGCTGGCCAATAAGCATGACTATCACATGATTCGTTTTCTTGATGTGTCCGGTGAGGAGTTGATTGTTGTCAAGCGTGAAGATGAAGATATTATTTCGCTTGATGAATATCAGCTTCAGAACAAATCACATCGTCCGTATTTTATTAATACATTAAAAATACCTACTGGAACGGTATATCTATCAGAAATTAACCTTAATCGTGAGCACGGAGAAATTGGTCATCCTCATCTAGAAGTATTGCGTAGTTCAACTCCCATATACGATCAACACCATAATAGATTGGCTGGTATGCTTATTATTACTGCTAATGCTGGGCATGAATTGCGAGGTTTGCAAAATGTTATTCAAAAACAAAGTAGCAATGTCTATATTACCAATGATCATGGTGGGTATTTATTGCATCCAGATAAAAATAAAACATATGGGTTTGATCTAGGTAAACGTTATCGAATACAGGAGGATTTTCCTCGTCTATCATCGCTATTTTTACCAGACAACAAAGATTCAAAATTAATTTTATTACCAGAAGATACCGGTGGAAATCAAGTAGTGAATTTCACCAAGATTGCATTTGATCAAGATAGACCAGAGCGATTTATTGCTGTTGGTGTTACTGAATCTTATGATGAGATATTTGATAAAGAATCTGTAGTGCTCAACGAGGTCTTAGCTTTATCTATAGTATTGGCTTCGATAGTCATACTATTTGCCATTTTTTTCTCTTATCGATTAACTCGCCCAATTAAACAAATAACACAAGTGATGGATGATTACACACATCAGCGTGGGACTCATGCCGTTATGCCTACACATAAGCACGATGAAATTGGTGTACTCGCACGAAGTTATGAAATCTTGATTGGCCAGGTTGAAGAAGCTCAGCAAAATCTGAAAGAAATGAATCGAAATTTAGAAGATAGAGTTGCAGAAAGAACGCAAGCTTTGGAGTCAAGTGAACTAACGCAACGTAGTATTATTGAAAATATGATTGATGGTTTGGTTTCCATTGATGCGAAAGGAGTCATTACTTCATTTAATCCAGCGGCAGTTAAAATATTTGGATATCAGCGTGATGAAGTCATAGGAAAAAACGTTAAAATATTGATGCCTGCTGCATATCAACATAATCATGATGAACATATCGATAGGTATAATAAAACCGGCAACAAAAAGATTGTAAATTCAGGGCAGCGGGAGGTAATTGGTCAGCATAAAGATGGTCACACCTTTCCACTCGATTTAGCGGTTGGTGAAATAATAATCGATGGTCGGAAAGTATTTCCTGCGATTGTTCGTGATATCACTGAGCGAAAGCAAATGGATAAAATGAAAAATGAATTTGTTTCCACTGTTAGTCATGAATTACGTACTCCTTTAACTGCAATTCGCGGGTCATTAGGATTGATAAATGGTGGTGCAGTTGGAGAAATTTCTCCAAAAGTTTCTGAGTTATTGAAGCTCGCTGGGAATAATACAGATAGATTATTATTATTAATTAATGATATTTTAGATATGCAAAAAATTGAGTCTGGTGAAATGGATTTCAATTATCGTGATATGGATTTAATGTCTTTCCTTGAAAAAACGCTAGAGGAAAATAGACCTTATGGTGAGCAGTTTGGTGTTGAGTATGTCTTAAAATCTGAATTAACAAATGTCATATTGTATGCAGATCAAAATCGCATGAAGCAAGTTATGGCAAATCTGCTATCAAACGCATCCAAATTTTCGCCAAGGGGTGGGGAAGTCGAAATTAATATCAGTCAACCCTCAGAAGATTTTGTCCGTATTTCGGTAAGAGATTTTGGTGAAGGTATTCCAGAAGAGTTTCAGCCAAAATTATTTGAAAAATTTACACAGTCCGATTCATCGACTACACGTCAAAAAGGTGGTACAGGCCTTGGTTTGAGTATATCCAGAGAAATTGTAGAGCATAATGGTGGTCGAATTCATTTTGTCAGCAAAGAAGGTCAAGGATCTACATTTATGATTGATTTGCCGAGAAAAAAAACTGATGAAAACAATCAAGCGTTTAATGTGCGAGTTGGATAGCGGTTCTGAGTCATGGGTTCGAGGCTCGGTGTTTTTCTTTGACGGCGATTTCATTGTGCTATTTTCTGTATGTCGATAATGAAGAGCTGATTTTTTCAACACTTTAGGATAATGAGTTGTATCGTGTTATTTGGCTCAATTTGTAATATATGCTTGCAGAGTTTGGTTTCCTTTACTTTAATGTAATGAATTATTTGATTTTTCCTAGCACCCCCGCTAATATTGCCTGCTTTTTGAAGCTCGGGGTATAACATGCGTAAGCCATTTGTTGCTGGTAACTGGAAAATGAACGGTTCCAGAGCAAGTATTAACACATTAGTCAGCGGTATTCTGGAAGGGATGAGTCGTGTAAACAACGCTGAAGTAGTCGTATGCCCTTCATTTGTATACATTTCTGAAGTCGCTGACCTGTTGGAAGGAAGCGCTGTAAATTACGGCAGTCAGGATGTGGCAAAAGAAGAATCTGGTGCGTATACCGGTGAAATCTCCGTTTCCATGTTAAAAGATATAGCATGTAAATATGCGATTGTTGGTCATTCCGAGCGTCGTGCCCTATATGGTGATACAGATAAGATAGTCGCAGAAAAATTTGTCGCTGCTCAAAATGGTGGTGTTACACCAATACTATGTGTCGGTGAAGTGTTGGAAGAACGTGAGTCTGGCCAAACTGAAGCAGTAGTAGAACGACAATTGCAGGCGATTATAGATTTAGCAGGCATTAATGCCCTTGGGAAATCAGTCATCGCTTACGAGCCCGTGTGGGCTATTGGTACTGGTAAAACAGCTTCGCCAGAACAAGCCCAAGCAGTACATTCATTTATTCGTCAGTGGATGAGTAAAGAAGATGGAGCTGTAGCGGAGAAAGTACAAATATTATACGGTGGTAGTGTTAAAGCTGCCAATGCCAAAGAATTATTTTCACAAGCAGATATAGACGGTGGTTTAATTGGTGGTGCCTCATTAGCCGCTGAAGAATTTATCAGCATCTGCGAAGCAGCAGGATAAAAAAATGGATACTATATTAGTAATGGTTCATCTAGGCATCGCCATAGCGCTAGTTGCTTTGGTGTTAATGCAGCAAGGGAAGGGTGCTGACATGGGTGCTGCTTTTGGAAGTGGTGCTTCACAAACAGTTTTTGGAGCGCAAGGTTCTGGTACGTTTTTAACCCGAACTACCGCTGTTTTGGCAACTGTTTTTTTTCTTACCAGTCTGACACTTGCTTATTTTTCAGGGCAGTCAAATACTTCTAGTAGTGTCGTAGATTCAACTGAATCAGCACCAATGCAAATGATTGAGCCAGATGCAGATGTACCAGTGGTGCCTGATGCGCCTGAGGTGCCTGCAGTACCCGCTGATGTTCCAGTGGTACCGGCTGAATCGGCAGTGAGTGATTTACCTCCAGAATAATCTATCTGGAAAATATTAGCCGACGTGGTGGAATTGGTAGACACGCCATCTTGAGGGGGTGGTGGGGTAACCTGTGCCGGTTCGACTCCGGCCGTCGGCACCAATTGAAGCAAATTCTATAAAATATATCCATTTTAGACTTATTTTCAATAATCTATAAGTGACTGATTATATGGGTATTAATTTTGTTTGCTTTGGGTTGACAGAAAGCAGCTGACTACTCTAGACTGCTTGCTCAATTAAGTTGATCTGATTCGATTAAAAAGTAACAGGTCAATTTTTTAATGATCAATGAAGTGCTGAAAAATAGTACAGTGCTTTGAGGGGGGATTGTGTTAGAAGATTATTTGCCAATTCTGGTATTCATTGTATTGGGCGCTATTTTTGGCGCGGTGCCTATCGCATTGAGTATGCTTGTTGCGCCTCGAAACCCCGATGACGAAAAACTTTCAACATACGAATGTGGTTTTGAGCCTTTTGAAGACTCTCGCCTGAAATTTGATGTTCGCTTTTATTTAGTGGCTATCCTGTTCATTATTTTTGATTTAGAAATTGCTTTCCTATTTCCTTGGGCCATTGTGCTAACTGAAATTGGTTGGTTTGGTTTTGCAGCAATGTTTGTATTTTTAGCAATACTCGTCGTTGGTTTTATCTACGAGTGGAAGAAAGGGGCCCTGGAATGGGAGTAGAAGGCGTTCTTCAGAAAGGTGTTGTTACCACCTCTGCAGATTATTTAATAAATTGGGCACGCACTGGTTCAATGTGGCCAATGACCTTTGGTTTGGCTTGTTGTGCTGTTGAGATGATGCATGCGGGCGCATCTCGATATGATTTGGATCGCTTTGGTGTCATATTTCGCCCAAGTCCACGCCAATCAGATGTGATGATTGTGGCGGGTACTTTAGTTAATAAAATGGCCCCTGCATTACGAAAAGTTTACGATCAAATGTCAGAACCTCGCTGGGTTATTTCTATGGGTTCTTGTGCAAATGGTGGCGGTTATTATCATTATTCTTATTCGGTTGTGCGTGGTTGTGATCGTATTGTGCCAATCGATATTTATGTTCCTGGCTGTCCACCTACCGCAGAAGCTTTGTTATATGGCATTATACAGCTACAAAATAAAATCAAACGCACGAATACGATTGCGCGGACTTGAGACTGATTCATGGCGAAAAATAATCAACAATTAATTGAACAACTTCAAGAACGATTTGGTGTTATGCTGGAATCGTGTGATTTATCAAATAAAGATGAAGTCACAATCGTTGTTCCTGCAAAAAATATTTTAGAAATTTGTCAGGCATTAAGTAGCGAAGACAAATTTTCGTTTGAACAAGTGATTGATATCTGCGGCGTGGATTACTTGGCTTATGGTGATACCGAGTGGAGCACTGAAGCAGCGACTGAAACAGGATTTAGTCGTGGTCGAGTGAGTGGCAAAGATAACCGTCATCGATGGTCCAAGCCTCGATTTGCCGTTGTATATCATTTAATTTCGTATAAACATAATTCTCGATTGCGTATTCGTGCTTTTGTCGAAGAAGATATGCCACGTATTGATTCTGTTGTCAGTGTTTGGACTTGTGCTAACTGGTTTGAGCGCGAAGCGTTCGACCTGTTTGGTATTATTTTCGAAGGACATCCAGATTTACGTCGAATTTTGACAGACTACGGATTTATTGGTCATCCTTTCCGAAAAGATTTTCCACTTATCGGTCATGTGGAAGTCCGTTATGATGAAGACAAAAAACGAGTGGTATACGAACCTGTGAGTATAGAAGAACGTACCTTGGTACCACGTGTTATTCGCGACGACCATCGTTATATTGCATCGGAAGAGAAGGAGTAGGTCGTGGCTGAAATAAAAAACTACACCTTAAACTTTGGTCCACAGCATCCGTCTGCGCATGGTGTATTACGACTCGTGTTAGAAATGGATGGGGAAGTTATTGAACGTGCTGATCCCCATATCGGGTTATTACATCGTGGTACAGAAAAATTAGCTGAGCACAAACCTTATAACCAAAGTATTGGTTACATGGATCGTCTTGATTACGTATCCATGATGGCGAATGAACATGGTTATGTCTTAGCGATCGAAAAGTTATTAGGTATTGAAGCACCTATTCGTGCCCAATATATTCGCGTCATGTTTGATGAAATTACGCGTATCCTAAACCATTGTATGTGGTTGGGCGCGCACGCTATGGATATTGGTGCGATGACGATTTTTCTTTACGCTTTCCGTGAGCGTGAAGATTTACTTGATGCATACGAAGCCGTATCTGGTGCACGTATGCATGCCTGTTATTATCGTCCTGGTGGTGTTTATCGTGATTTACCAGAACAAATGCCACATTACAAAGCATCAAAGTGGCATAACGCTAAGCAAGTGGCAAAGCTAAATGAAAATCGCCAAGGTTCTTTGTTGGATTTTCTTGAAGACTTCACCAAGCGATTTCCCAAATATGTTGATGAATACGAAACTTTGCTAACAGAGAATCGAATTTGGAAGCAGCGGACCGTTGGCATCGGCGTTGTTACGCCAGAGCGTGCCATGCAGTTAGGTTTTACCGGCCCAATGTTGCGTGGTTCCGGAATTGAATGGGATCTTCGGAAAAAACAACCTTATGAGGTTTATGATAAATTAGATTTTGATATTCCTGTTGGTGTAACAGGTGATACTTATGATCGTTACTTAGTTCGCATAGAAGAAATGCGTCAATCTAATCGCATCATTAAGCAATGTATTTCCTGGCTTAGAAATAATCCTGGTCCAGTGATGTTGGATGAGCAAAAAGTTACTCCACCAAAACGTGAAGAAATGAAAGGTGATATGGAAAGTTTAATCCATCACTTTAAATTATTTACCGAAGGCTATTGTGTTCCTGAAGGTGAAGCTTACGCTGCGGTTGAACACCCAAAAGGTGAGTTTGGTGTCTATTTGATTTCTGATGGATCAAACAAACCCTATCGCATGAAAATTCGTGCACCGGGCTTTACACACATTGCGTCATTAGATGAAATGTCACGTGGTCATATGCTAGCTGACGTAGTTTCAATTATTGGTACACAGGATATTGTATTTGGTGAGGTGGATCGATAATGGCTGAAGTTACTCAATTATCGCCTGAAGTTTTGAAGAAAATAGATGTCTGGATTGCAAAATATCCTGCAGAGCAGCGACAATCAGCGGTCATTCCTGCATTGCATATCACACAAGATGCGTATGACGGTTCACTGACGACAGAATTGATGGATGCAGTTGCTAGCTATTTAGAAATGCCAAATATTTCGGTTTATGAAGTAGCGACCTTTTACTCGATGTTTGAGTTAAAGCCAGTTGGTGCAAATAAAATTAGTATCTGCACCAATATTTCCTGCATGTTAAGAGGCAGCGAAGATATAGTTGCTCATTTGAAGAATAAACTAGGCGTTGGTCTGGGTGAAACTACTGAAGATGGTAAGTTCACGTTAAAAGAAGTTGAATGTTTGGGTGCTTGTGGTGGCGCTCCAATGATGGAACTTCACAAAAAATATTATGAAAATCTTACTCCTGAAAAAGTAGATGAGATTTTAGATGCGATCAAATAAGACAGAGAAATTTTAATGGTTAATGAAGTTTGTTTTCGCACATTAGAGCAAGATAAACCATGGACGTTAGATACGTACTTGAAAAATGATGGTTATGCTGCGTGGAAGAAAATTCTAAAAGAAAAAACCGAGCCGGATGAAATCATTGCTCAACTAAAAACCTCAGTGCTACGTGGTCGTGGTGGTGCGGGTTTCCCTACGGGTTTAAAATGGAGCTTTATGCCTCGAAATACCGAAGGGCAAAAGTATATTGTTTGTAACTCTGATGAAGGTGAGCCTGGAACATTTAAAGATCGAGATATTTTACGTTTTAATCCTCATGCTTTGATTGAAGGTATGGCAATTGCGGGGTATACGATTGGCGCAACTCAGGGATATAACTATATTCGCGGTGAATTTTACGAGCCTATTGAGCGTTTTGAAGCAGCGTTAGTAGAAGCACGTGAAGCAGGATTAATTGGCAAAAATATTCTTGACTCTGGTGTTGATTTTGATTTGCACTGTCACATAGGTGGTGGAGCATATATCTGTGGCGAAGAGACGTCGTTAATTGAATCTTTAGAAGGCAAGAAAGGGCAGCCACGTTTCAAACCTCCGTTTCCAGCCAGTTATGGATTGTATGGTCGCCCAACAACAATTAATAATACAGAAACTTTGTCTTCCGTTCCGGATATTATGCGAAACGGAGGTCAATGGTTTTTAGATCTCGGCAAGCCCAATAATGGTGGCACCAAAATTTTCTCTGTTTCCGGTCACGTGAATAAACCGGGGAATTATGAAGTACCTATGGGAACACCTTTTCCAGATTTGCTAGAAATGGCCGGTGGTATGTTAAACGGTAATAAATTAAAGGCCGTTATTCCTGGTGGTTCTTCTACACCTGTATTACCTGCGGATATTATGATGGACGTTACAATGGATTATGATTCCATTGCTAAACACGGTTCTATGTTAGGTGCAGGTTCCGTTATCGTGATTGATGAAACCACTTGCATGGTTAAATTATTGGCACGTATCTCCCATTTTTATTTTGAAGAATCATGTGGGCAATGTACGCCATGCCGTGAAGGTACTGGTTGGTTGTCGAGAGTAATACACCGAATTGAACATGGGCAAGGCAAATCAGAAGATTTGGACTTGTTAGTCGATGTTTCAAATAAGATTGAAGGCCATACAATTTGTGCTTTAGGGGATGCTGCAGCAATGCCAGTTTCCAGTTTTATCAAACATTTTCGTGAAGAATTTCAATATCATATTGATCACAAAAAGTGCATGGTATAGGGCTAACAGGACAGACTTATGGTAAAAATAGAAATTGATAACCAAACCATAGAAGCCAAAGACGGTGCGATGGTGATTGAAGCGGCTGACGAAGCAGGAATTTATATTCCTCGTTTTTGTTATCACAAAAAATTATCAGTCGCGGCTAACTGTCGAATGTGTTTGGTTTCTGTTGAGAAAGCACGCAAACCATTACCAGCTTGTGCAACACCGGTTACTGATGGAATGAAAATTAGTACTAATTCTAAAAGTGCCGTATCTGCGCAAAAAGGTGTTATGGAATTCTTGCTAATTAATCATCCTTTAGATTGTCCTATTTGTGATCAAGGTGGTGAATGTGAATTACAAGATGTTGCCATGGGTTATGGTAATGATGTTTCTCGATACAGTGAAATTAAACGTGTTATTCCGGACAAAAATATTGGTCCTTTAATATCTACAGAAATGACACGCTGTATTCATTGCACTCGCTGCGTACGATTTGGTGAAGAAATTGCCGGTATAAAAGAATTGGGTGCCACGGGTCGTGGTGAACACATGCAGATCGGTACTTATATTGAACATGCCGTTGAATCTGAAATGTCGGGTAATGTTATTGATTTATGCCCTGTAGGCGCATTAACGTCAAAACCGTTCCGTTTTAGTACTCGCTCATGGGAAATGCAACAGCGTGACACAATTGCAGCACATGATTGCGTTGGTTCAAATGTACATACCCATGTTCAACATAGTGAAGTAAAGCGTGTCGTTCCTCAAGACAATGAAAGTATTAATGAAACTTGGATTTCAGATCGAGATCGTTTCAGTTACCAGGGTTTAAACAGTGAAGACCGTTTAACTCAGCCCATGATTAAGAAAGATGGTCAATGGTCTACTACTGATTGGGAAACTGCACTCAATAAAGCCTTTGTCGGATTGAACAAAGCATTAAATGATTCGTTTGATAAAGTAGGTTTTCTTTCTTCACCTAGTGCCACGACAGAAGAGCAATATTTGTTTCAAAAATTAGCTCGTAGCCAGGGTGTGAATAATCTTGATTTTCGAATCCGTCAACAAGACTTTAGTACCCAAGATCAGCAAGGGCCATATTTGTCATTAGGTCAAAATGTTGCAAACCTAGAACGGTTAGATAGCGCTTTACTCATTGGTTCCAATGTTAGAAAAGAACAACCCATAGCCGGTCATCGAATTCGTAAAGCTGCATTGCGCGGAGCGAAAGTCTCATTTGTTAACACAGCGACAAATGATTTTCGATTTCCTGTATTAGAAAATATTGCCGCAAGTCCTACAGCAATGGTTTCAGAATTAGCTGCGATTCTAGCAGCAGCCTCTTCTATTAAGAAAACAGCGAAGCTTCCTTCGTCGGTGCAAAAAATTGTTGCTAAAGCGAAGGTCTCAGATAGTCATAAATCCATAGCTCAATCCTTGTTGGACGGTACAAATAGCTCGATTTTGTTAGGTACTCAAGCGATTAATCATAGTAATGCTTCAAGTTTGGAAACATTGGCTGCAGCGCTAGCAAATGTCACAGATTCGAAATTGGGTTATTTAACTGATGGCCCTAACAGTGCCGGCGCAAGTATCGCTGGTGTGTTACCTCATCGTGCTGTAGCAGGAAAAAAAGCCGATAAGAAAGGTTTAAATGCTGCGGAAATGCTAAGTGAGAGTTTAAATGCTTACGTATTAATGGGTATTGAGCCTGCATTTGATACAGCTAATCCTCTGCAAAGTCAGCAAACGTTAAATAACGCAAATTTTGTTGTTTCACTTTCATCTTACGTAAGTGATAGCATAAAAGAATGTGCAGATGTGATATTACCTGTGGCAACGTCGGTTGAAACTGCGGGAACATTTGTTAATGCAGCGGGTGATTGGCAAAGTTTTAATGGCTGTGTTCCGCCAAAAGGTGAAGCGCGACCGGCTTGGAAAGTATTGCGAGTATTAGGTAACTTATTTGAAGCTCAAGGTTTTGATTATATGAGTGTAGAAGACATACTTGATGAAATTGAAGCTCAGATAAAAGATTTATCTGTATCAAACAAAACAATTGAGTCAGATGTTAGTGTGCACAATGATAATAAGGGACTTACATTGGTGGGTGGTGTTGCTATGTATGGTGGGGATGCGATCGTACGACGTGCACCAGCGTTGCAAGCAACTCATGATGCGATAAATAGTTCACAAGTGAGCTTGTCAGATAATACAGCTAAAAAAATAGGCGTTGTAGCGGGAGATAGAGTATCTGTATCGATAAAATATGCAGACTCTAAAGTCTCGGCTAACGTGAGAATAGATCATGGTTTGGCGGATTTTTGTGTGGCCATTCCTGCTGGTACTGAATTGAGTGCAGCACTTTCGGCACAAGGGTCTGAAGTCAGCCTTGAAAAAATAACACAAATAAATCAAAACACGGATGACAATGTGAGAGCTTCTCATGCTTGAGTTTATTGATAATCTACTTTCAGTTTTGCCTGAAACGGCTCAGACACTAGTCTGGATCTTGCTGAAAATCCTAGCTATCGCGCTTCCAGTCATGGGTGCAGTTGCTTATATTACTTTGGCTGAACGAAAAGTCATTGGCTATATTCAGGTTCGTATCGGTCCAAATCGTGTCGGCCCACGTGGTTTGCTGCAACCGATTGCTGATGCAGTTAAGTTGATAATGAAAGAAACGATTATTCCAACAAATGCAAATACGCTTTTATTTCTTGTCGCGCCTGTGCTTGCCTTTATTCCAGCAATTGCCGCATTTGCTGTTGTGCCATTTGATGATGGTTTGATTCTTTCGGATATTGATGCTGGTTTGCTTTATGTTTTAGCGATGACTTCGATGGGTGTATACGGAGTTATTATTGCTGGATGGGCATCTAACTCAAAATATGCCATCTTGAGCGCATTGCGTTCCGCCGCACAGATTGTTTCTTATGAAATTGCCATGGGGTTTGCGTTGGTATGTGTGTTAATGGCTGGTGGTAGTTTAAATTTGACCGAAATTGTTGAAGCCCAATCAGGCAGTATTTTGCATTGGTTTTGGATTCCTTTATTACCCATGTTTGTGATTTACTTCTTATCCGGCGTGGCAGAAACCAATCGCGCACCATTTGACGTAGCAGAAGGTGAGTCGGAAATTGTTGCCGGTTTTCATGTTGAATATTCTTCTATGACATTTTCTGTTTTCTTTTTGGCAGAATACTCAGCGATGATTTTAATCTCACTATTAACATCATTAATGTTTTTAGGTGGATGGTTATCGCCATTCCAAGGCATTCCAGTTCTTGAGGCCATGTTTGCCTGGGTACCTGGTTTAGTTTGGCTTGTCTTAAAGACATCAATATTTTTGTTTTTATTTTTATGGTTTCGTGCCACTTTCCCGCGCTATCGTTATGACCAAATTATGCGCCTGGGATGGAAAGTCTTTATCCCGATTACCATTGTCTGGATTGTTGTGCTTGGCGTAGCTATTCTTGCTGGCCTTGGACCATGGTTTGATTAGGAGAGGATGATATGACTGAATCAGCAGTAAGATATGTAAAAAGTCTTTTCCTTTGGGAATTGTTAATGGGTTTGAAATTGACCGGTAAATATTTTTTCGCGAAAAAAATAACTGTTCAATATCCAGAAGAAAAAACTCCTATGTCACCTCGGTTTCGGGGTCTACATGCATTGCGTCGTTATCCCAATGGTGAAGAGCGGTGTATAGCGTGTAAGTTATGTGAGGCAGTTTGCCCGGCATTGGCAATTACCATCGATTCTGAACAACGAGAAGATGGTACTCGTCGTACGACTAAATATGAAATAGATTTATTTAAATGTATTTATTGTGGATTTTGTGAAGAGTCCTGTCCTGTAGATTCCATTGTAGAGACGCGGGAATTTGAATACATTTTTGAGAGTCGTGAAGGAACAGTAATGACAAAAGAGATGTTATTAGCTCACGGCGATAAACACGAAACACAGATTGCTGAAGATCGTGCAGCAGATGCGCCTTACAGATAAATCGGAGCGATACACAGCAAATGAATATTGAACTCGCATTATTTTATTTTTTCTCCACCATATTGGTTTTTGCCAGTGTAATGGTAATTACCGTTCGTAACCCGGTAAAAGCAGTGTTATTTCTAGTATTGGCATTTTTTACCAGTGCCGGTGTTTGGATATTATTAGAAGCAGAATTTTTGGCAATTACACTTGTGCTTGTTTATGTAGGCGCTGTGATGGTGTTGTTCTTATTTGTCGTTATGATGTTAGATAATAATCTCGAACCATTACGAGAAGGTTATGCACGTTATTTACCGATTGGCATTATTATCGGCATTGTTATTGTGTTAGAAATTTCTATGGTTGTAGGGCCTGAAAGATTTGGCTTAGCGCAATATGCAGATCCTGCAGCACATGCTGCTGATTATAGTAACACTAAAGAGTTAGGTAGAATTCTTTATACACAGTATGTTTACCCATTTGAATTGGCTGCCATTATTTTAGTTGTTGCCATTGTTGCCGCAATCGCGTTAACACTGCGTAAAAAACGCCATACCCATTTTATCCAGGTTGAAGACCAGGTTTACGTTAAACGTAACGACCGTGTACGTATGGTTAAAATGGCACCGGAAAAGAAGAAGTAATTAGAATAGCTGGAAATAATAAAGCTTGAGGAAATAGGATGATTTCGCTTTCACATTTTTTGATATTAGGTGCAATTCTGTTTTGCATTAGCATGGCAGGGATTTTCCTGAATCGAAAAAACATTATCATAATATTAATGGCGATTGAGCTTATGCTGCTCGCGGTTAATATGAACTTTGTTGCATTTTCTCATTATCTTGGTGATAGTGCCGGACAGATATTCGTCTTTTTCATTTTGACGGTTGCTGCAGCGGAAGCTGCCATAGGTTTGGCTATTTTGGTTGTATTATTTAGAAATCGACGCACGATTAACGTTGATGATTTGGATACCTTAAAAGGTTAAGTTCGAGTATAAAAATGGAAAATATCTATCTCGCCATTATCTTAGCACCACTAATCGGCTCTATTGTTGCCGGTTTGTTTGGCAAACAAATTGGTCGTGCCGGTGCACATTGGGTTACCAACATCGGTGTGGCTATCTCATGTGTGCTGTCATTTTACGTATTTAAAGACATTGTTTTGGATGGTGGGGCTGTATTTAATGGTGCAGTCTATACCTGGGCAATGAGTGATGGAATCAATTTTGAAGTAGGTTTCCTTGTTGATCGTTTAACAGCCATGATGATGGTTGTTGTGACTTTTGTTTCGCTAATGGTTCATATCTATACTATTGGCTATATGAAAGATGATCCAGGGTATCAACGTTTTTTCAGTTATATCTCGCTTTTCACTTTCTCGATGTTAATGTTGGTGATGGCAAATAACTTCATGCAGTTGTTTTTCGGATGGGAAGCGGTTGGCTTAGTCTCATATTTATTAATTGGTTTCTGGTACAAAAAAGAAACTGCTATATATGCCAACCTCAAAGCTTTCTTAGTTAACCGGGTTGGTGATTTCGGATTTCTATTAGGCATTGCAGTGATTCTTATGTATTTCGGTAGTCTTGATTATGCCGATGTATTTGGTGCTTCAGGTCAATTTGCCGAGTTAACCATTCAAGTCATTCCAGGGTGGGACTGGAATGTAATGACCTTGATTTGTATTTTGTTATTCATTGGTGCCATGGGTAAATCAGCACAAGTTCCTTTACATGTGTGGTTACCTGATTCTATGGAAGGCCCTACACCAATATCGGCGTTGATTCACGCCGCAACTATGGTAACCGCCGGCGTGTTTATGGTAGCTCGGATGTCACCACTTTATGAATTGTCTGAAACAGCCCTGAGTGTTGTTCTAGTTATCGGTGCGATCACTGCATTATTCATGGGTATTCTTGGTTTAATACAAAACGATATCAAACGTGTTGTTGCTTACTCAACCTTATCCCAGTTGGGTTACATGGTTGTGGCGTTAGGTGCTTCAGCTTATGCTGCTGGTTTATTTCACTTGATGACACATGCTTTTTTCAAAGCATTGTTATTCCTTGCAGCCGGTTCAGTGATTATTGCCATGCATCACGAACAAGATATTCGAAAAATGGGTGGTTTGCGTAAATACATGCCAATTACCTACATCACCTCTTTAATTGGTTCTTTAGCACTAATAGGCTTTCCAGGGTTTTCGGGCTTCTTCTCAAAAGACGCGATTATTGAAGCAGTAGGGCATTCAGAATTAGCAGGATCAGGTTTTGCCTATATCGCCGTTTTACTGGGTGTCTTTATTACAGCACTTTATAGTTTCCGTATGTTCTTTTTAGTATTCCATGGTAAAGAGCGTATGGATGAACATACTCGTTCGCATTTAAAAGAAAGTCCTTTGGTCGTTACTATTCCCTTAATATTGCTAGCGATACCTTCGGTAATTATTGGTGGTATGACCATTGGTCCAATGTTATTTGGTGACTATTTTGGATCCGCGCTTGTGGTATTTAATCAGCATGATGTGCTGGCTCAGATAGGTGAGAATTTTACTGGTGCAATTGGATTCATAATACATGGCATGATGACCCCAGCTTTTTATCTAGCTATGGCAGGCTTAGCTACAGCCTATTATATTTATATGGTTAAACCTCAAATTGCAGCAGATTATAAAGAAAAATATTTAGCGATCTATAATTTATTAGATCGTAAATATGGTTTTGATGATTTTAACGATAAAATATTTGCTGGTGGTTTTCGTAAAATTGGCGGTATTTGTTTTAATGTTTTCGACGCAAAAATAATTGATGGGCTTATGGTAAATGGCACAGCTAACGCTGTGGGTTGGTGGTCGGGAGCGATCCGCCACTTGCAATCAGGTTATTTATACCATTACGCATTTGCCATGATAATTGGGCTGACATTTTTGTTAAGTTGGATTTTTATTATTTAAGCCGGGTATATGTAAAACCCGAGAAAAAATAAAAAACGATAAATAGAAATAAAACAGCTTTCACAAAGGAACGATTGAATGTTTGCAGATTTACCACTCTTAAGTCTCGTTATATGGCTACCCATTTTGGGTGGTATAGCGGTCTTAGCCACCGGGGCCAATAAAAATCCGAGTTTAGCTCGTTGGCTTTCTCTGGCCGTCGCAATATTAACATTCTTGTTAACAATACCTTTGTACACCTCTTTTGATGTAACAACATCTGCAATGCAGTTTGCAGAAAAAACGCCTTGGATAGGACAATTTAATATTTTCTATCATCTTGGTGTAGATGGCATTTCTATGCCTTTAATTCTACTTACCAGTTTTACCACAATTTTGGTTGTTGTTGCTGGTTGGGAAGTCATTCAGGAAAAGGTTGCGCAGTACATGGCATCTTTCCTTATTATGGAAGGCCTAATGATTGGTGTATTTGCCGCATTAGATTCTGTATTGTTTTATGTATTCTGGGAAGCAATGCTGGTACCGATGTTTATCATTATTGGTAAATGGGGTGGACCACGCAGAGTATATGCAACGATTAAGTTTTTCCTTTATACCTTTTTAGGTTCAGTGTTTATGCTGATTGCGCTGATTTACATGTTTACGCAATCGGGTAGTTTCAGCATTCTGGAATTCCACGATTTGAAACTCACTATGAATGAACAGATATTAATATTTCTCGCGTTTCTTATTGCCTTTGCGGTTAAGGTTCCGATGTGGCCAGTACATACTTGGTTACCAGACGCTCATGTAGAAGCGCCTACCGGTGGTTCTGTGATCTTAGCAGCAATTATGTTGAAACTGGGCGCTTATGGTTTCTTACGTTTTAGTTTACCCATTACCCCAGGAGCAAGTGCTGAATTAGATTGGTTTGTGATTCTATTGTCGTTAATAGCGGTTGTTTATATCGGTTTTGTTGCGCTTGCACAAACTGATATGAAAAAACTTATTGCCTATTCATCAATTTCTCACATGGGGTTTGTTACCTTAGGTTTCTTCATTGCATTTGGCATTTATGAAAACTCTGGCAGTATGCAAGGTGCTGCTTTAGGTATGGAAGGTGCCATGGTTCAAATGATTTCTCATGGGTTTGTATCTGGCGCTTTATTCCTTTGTGTTGGTGTGCTCTACGATCGATTACACAGTCGTGAAATTTCTACCTATGGCGGCGTTGCGAATAGCATGCCTATGTTTGCTGGGTTTATGGTGTTATTTGCTATGGCAAACACAGGTCTACCAGGGACTTCCGGGTTTGTTGGTGAGTTCATGGTCATATTAGGCGCAATGAAAGCGAATTTTTGGTATGCCTTTTTAGCTGCAACAACATTAATTATTGGTGCAGCCTATACCTTGTGGATGGTGAAGCGTGTTGTCTTTGGTGAAGTGACAAGTGATAACGTAGCGAAATTAAAAGATATCAATCAACGCGAATTTTTTGTATTGGGTTCATTAGCATTTTTCGTTATTTTGCTAGGTGTGTGGCCAAACCCATTACTGGAAGTGATGCATGCAACAGTAGAGAATCTGTTGATACATATCACAAATCCAAAAATATAATTATTGAGATAGAAAAATGACTCCAGCTTTATCAGAATTTGCGCCTTTATTACCAGAAATATTTGTTCTGACCATGGCCTGCGCAATCCTCATTATCGATTTGTATTTAACAGATAAAAATCGTTACATCAGTTATTTATTGGCTTTAGTTACCCTGGGTATTGCTGCGGTCATTACTTTTGCCGGAATACCCGCTGAGCGAGAAGTGGTGCTAGCAGGAACCTATGTTAATGATCAAATGGCCGGTGTGTTAAAGATTTTCGTTTATTTAATTACCGCAGGTGTATTTGTTTATTCTCGTGAATATTTGATGCACAGAAATTTGTTCAAGGGTGAATTTTTCGTCTTAGTATTATTTGCCGTGTTGGGCATGATGGTAATGATCTCAGCGCATAATATGATTACGATTTACCTGGGACTGGAGTTACTTTCGTTATCATTGTATGCCTTGGTTGCATTGCAGAGGGACTCTTCTAAAGCCGTTGAAGCAGCAATGAAATATTTTGTGTTGGGCGCATTAGCGTCTGGTTTGTTGCTTTATGGCATGTCAATGATTTATGGCGCAACCGGAAGTTTAGACTTAAAAGAGATTTCATTACATATCGGTCAACTTCGTGACAAAGACCTAGTTTTATTGATGGGTGTAGTTTTTGTAATTGTTGGATTGGCATTTAAACTTGGTGCTGTCCCGTTTCACATGTGGGTACCTGATGTTTACCATGGTGCACCAACGGCAATGACATTATTTATTAGTTCAGCGCCAAAAATAGCTGGTTTTGCCATGATCATGCGTTTGCTAGTTGAGGGCATGGGTGATTTACATGTCTACTGGCAAGATTTCCTCATTGTACTTGCTGTCTTGTCCATGGTTATTGGTAATATTGTGGCCATAGCGCAGACCAATATGAAGCGCATGTTAGCGTACTCAACTATTGCTCATATGGGCTTTCTATTTCTTGGAATCCTTTCGGGAACTGACGAAGGTTATGCCGCTGCCATGTTTTACACCATTGCCTATGCGATTATGAGTCTTGGTGGTTTCGGAATGATTCTATTATTGAGTCGATCCGGTTTTGAGGCAGATAAGTTGGATGACTTTAAAGGCCTAAATGATCGAAGTCCTTGGTTTGCTTTTGTGATGTTAATCTTAATGTTGTCTATGGCAGGTGTACCGCCAGCATTAGGATTTTTTGCGAAGTTAGCAGTTTTAGAAGCGGTTATTAATGCCGGTTTTGTTTGGGTTGCAATAATAGCGGTAGTATTCTCAATTGTTGGTGCTTTTTACTACTTACGAATTATTAAAATGATGTATTTTGATAAAGCAGAAGATACGCAGCCAATCCAGGCCGGATCGGATATAAAAGCTGTGTTAAGCCTAAATGGTATAATGGTCTTAGTGTTAGGAATATTTCCTGGTGGCTTGTTAGCTATTTGCGCTAAATCAATAATGTAATCGTAAATGGTGAAATTAACTCAAAAACCACGCATCATTGCGTGGTTTTTTGTTTTAATAGGAATATAAATTGTATAAAGAATCTTATCGAAGGATTGAAAGCTCATTTTGATCAATAAATTTGCACTTAAATGGGTTTCCCTCTTAATGACTACTTTTCTTTGATGAGACGCTAGTCCCAGATGCAGCTTGCAAAGTCTGGGAATTTATTCAATAACTTCCTGGGTTGTGCAAGCTGCATTCAGGTTACAACTTAAACAGTATTGTGAATCAAAAACAACAAGACCTTTATCTTGAGCTTAAACAGCAATTGTTAGACGGTAAACTCCAGTTGCCTGGGTTGCCCGATATTGCTGAACGAGTTCAACGAGCCATTAATAAAGAAGATTACAATACAGCGGATATTGCTAAAATTATACAAACTGATATTCCGTTATCAGGTAGGATTATTCAGGTAGCTAACAGCCCCTTATATAAGGGTGTTATGCCAGTGGAACATTGTCAGGCAGCAGTAACTCGTTTAGGTATGAAGGTCACACGTAGCCTGGTAACCAGTTTCGCTGTTCGACGTTTATATACCGCAAAAAAAGCCCATACTCGAAAACAAATGGAAGCACTGTGGAAGCACAGTGTGAAAATTAGTGCTATAGCCTTTACACTGGCTCGAATTACCCCAGGTTTTGATCCAGAGCGCGCTATGCTTGCTGGATTGGTACATGGTATTGGTGAATTATTAATACTTCAATTCGCTGAGGGTCAAAAATCACTGTTAGATGATAAAAAATTATTAAAGACATTTCTTGAAACATTTAAATTTAAATTAGGTGCCGTCGTTTTGAAACAATGGCGATTTGAAAAAGATTTGATTAATGTGGTGTTAAACTCAGAAGATTGGTTTCGAGATGCGGATGAAAAGCCTGATTATGCTGATGTTATTATCGTTGCTCATATTCAGGAAAAGTTGATTAATAATCGACTGCCTATTGGTGTAAAAGACTTTTCTCAATTACCGGTATACGAAAAATTTCCTATTTTTAAATTGGGTACGGATGCGCATAAGGAATTGCTCAGTGAATCTCAAGATGAAATAGCTGAATTACAACGCTTGCTAAAGTAGCTTAATACACCTGAGAGTTTCACTGTAAGGATGTTGTTCTGTAGATTAGAAACATCCGTTTTGCATTTAAACTAGCTGCTAGGGCAACAAATTTACGCATTATTGAGAGATTTATAGATATTTGTGTAGTTCTTCCAGCGTACTCTTGAAATTTTGTTCTCTTTTAATGCGTCTAATATTGCACATGAGGGTTCATTTATATGGCTACAATTGCTGAATTTACATTTTCCTAAATAAGGCATAAATTCTTTAAACCCTATAGCAATTGATTCTTTTTCTAAGTGCCACAGCCCAAAATCCCGAACACCTGGTGAGTCGATGATAGCACCGCCATGGTTTAGGTGATAAAGCCGTGAAGCGCTAGTAGTATGCTTTCCAAGTTTTGAAATTGTAGAAATTTCGCCGATTTGTATATTAATATCCGGTAATAATGCTTTTATGGTCGATGATTTACCTACACCAGACTGTCCTACTAAAATCGAAAACTTATTCTCCAAGGCAGATTCTAGAGATTTAAGTCCGTTACGTGCATTACTTGAAACATACAGGACGTCGTATTCGATCTCTGAGTACCTTTGCATTTCCTCTTTTAAAAGATTCAGCTTTTCCTTTGAAAGTAAGTCAATTTTGTTGACGACAATAATGGGCTTAATATTAGCGAGTTCAACGGCAACCAGATATCGATCAATTAAATCAAATTGTAAAGCCGGCACAGGTGAGCAGACGATAAACATTTGATGAATGTTAGCAGCAACAAGTTTTGTTTTACCGTGGAAATTAGGGCGTTCTAGCAATGATTCACGGGGTAATATTGCAATGATAACACCATGAGAGTCATCAATTCGCTGCCATATGACTTGATCACCTACGACGATGGCTCCAAGATTTTGACGCCATGTGCAAGGTATTTGATATTTATTTTGGTCTTCTATAATAAGTTGGGTACCATGACCAGCGATGACTAGACCACTTTCCTCCACACCAAGGCTTTGGTTTTTTAAGGCGTGAATTTCAGAGTTTTCTTTTTTTTGCGCACGATTAATACGTTCTTGTTGAATTTTATTGGCCCGCCAAGCCTGTTTTCGTGAAATTTTTCGCTTACTCATGGGTGTAAGAGGTAAAATGTTGTGTTTGAATAGAATTCATGTAAATAATTGTATCAAAAAAGGAAAATGATAAACCTAGATATCAGCATATAATTTGCTACCAAGTATTAATTTGCGTAAAAAGGACAAATAAATGGCAAAAGATGATAATAACCTGATTTGGATTGATTTAGAAATGACCGGATTAGATCCGGATACTGATCGAATTATTGAAATCGCAACCATCGTTACGGATAGTCAGTTAAATGTATTGGAAGAGGGACCCATGATAGCTGTTCATCAAGCTGATGAGGTGATGGATAAAATGGACGACTGGAACACTAAACAACATGGACAATCCGGTCTGACAGAGCGTGTAAAAAATAGTACTTATACTGAAGAACAGGCTCAAGAAGAGACTATTGCGTTTTTAGGAAAATATGTGGCTAAAGGCAAGTCTCCTATGTGTGGTAATACCATTTGCCAAGATCGCCGTTTTCTCTATCGCACCATGCGACCTCTAGAAGAATATTTTCATTATCGTAATTTAGATGTGAGTACATTAAAAGAACTTGCACGTCGTTGGGTGCCAGATGTGTACAAAGGGTTTGAGAAACAGGGTAGCCATTTGGCCATGGACGATATTCGTGAATCCATTAATGAAATGAAATATTATCGTGAACATATGATGAAAATTTAGTAGTCTAACGACTTAATTGCAGCAATGCCATTTATTAAAATTTAATGATACTATTTTAAGAATTTAGTGAAGGGGGATAAGCAGCAAGATAAGCTTAACTTTGTTGCTAAACCAATACCTGTGATAGCGTTTGATAAATGGCAAAAAATTGGTGCTAAGTTTTTTGCTGATCGAGTGCCCAACTAATGTGTTCTTTCACCATGTCATTGGTAGCCGAGTATTTTTCTTTAAGCGCAGCAATTATTTTGTCACTGGGGTTTGCATTACCCAGTGCCACTGCAATATTGCGGAGCCATGATTGATAGCCAATTCTACGTATTGCGCTGCCTTCGGTATTTTTTAAAAAAGTTTCTTCATTCCAATGAAATAATTCTAATAAACTAATGTTATCCAGGTTATGACGAATGAAAAAGTCCTTCTCATTTGTATTGTGACTAAATCGATTCCAAGGGCAGACTAATTGACAATCGTCACAGCCATAAATTCGGTTTCCCATGGCTTTGCGAAATTCTATTGGGATGGCATTTTTATTTTCGATGGTTAAATAAGAAATGCAACGTCTCGCATCAACACGATAGGGTGCGACAATCGCTTGCGTTGGGCATTCGTCAATACAAGCGGTACAATCTCCACAATGTGAATTCAGTTTACTATCCGTTATAAGAGGGATATCGACATAAATTTCACCAATAAAAAACCATGAGCCGGCCTCACGACTCAATAAATTTGTGTGTTTACCAATCCAGCCAAGGCCCGCTTTTTCTGCGATGGCTTTTTCCATCACGGGTGCACTATCGACGAATACACGAAAACCAAAGGAGCCCACTTCGGTCGTAATTTTTTCAGCAAGTTTTTTCAAACGCTGGCGTAATATTTTATGATAATCACGGCCAAGCGTATAACGTGAAATATAAGCTTGTTTATTATCATTTAAAACTTCCCAGGGATCTTTTGCATTTTCAGGAAGATAATCCATTCTGACACTAATGATTCGTAAAGTCCCCGGTTCTAAAAGCGCTGGGCGTGTTCTTTTTTTTCCATGTTTTGCCATATAACTCATGCTGCCATGATTGTTATCAGCTAGCCATGATGTTAGGTAATTTTCTGCTTCTAAAAGTTCTAAATCACTAATACCGATGGATTGAAAACCCAAGGATTTGCCCCAGGTTTTAATCTGTTGACTTAATGAAGCATAATATTCTGAGGATTGACTATTTTCAGACATGACTTAATATATTTTAGAATTGGCGATAAATCATACCACGAAAATTGAGAAACCGTCAGTGGCTTGATATAGTTTAATGCATGCAAAATTCCTTTTTATCACTCTATACTGCTAAACAAACACGTGAACTGGATCGTTTGGCCATTCAACAGGAAGGTATTCCAGGGTATCTTCTGATGAAACGCGCAGCAGCCTGTACTTTTCATTATTTAACGGCGACGTGGCCGCAATGTAAACGCGTCGTGGTTATTTGTGGTGTGGGAAATAATGGGGGAGATGGATACATCATTGCCCAATTGGCGCATGCTCATGGTTTACATGTTGAGGTTTATCAGTTAGGTGACATCGAAAAACAAAAAGGTGATGCTTTAACCGCGAGAAACGCTATGTTAGCAGAGGGTTTAAGCGTTAAACCCTTTGAAATGGGTACCACACTAAACGCAGACGTCATTGTTGATGCGATGCTGGGAACCGGTCTCGAACGCGACGTGACAGATTTATGGTTATCAGCGATACAAGCGATTAATTTAGCTTCCGCCAATGTTGTTGCGGTAGATATACCGTCAGGCTTGCATGCGGACACAGGTTGTCAGTTGGGGAAGGCTGTAATCGCTGATTTAACCGTTACCTTTATTGGTCGTAAGCAAGGTTTGTTTACTGCTGATGGTAAGGCTTGTTCTGGGCAGATAGTATTTGATGATTTGGAAGTTCCTTCTAAGCTGTATGATCAGATAAGCTCAGAAACTCATTTAATGTTCAACAAATTAAATGGTCCCTTATTAAAACCAAGAGGGGTAAATAGCCATAAAGGCCAACATGGGCATGCGTTAATTGTTGGTGGTTCACCGGGTATGAATGGTGCGGTGAGCATGGCAGCTATGGCGGCACTTCGTAGTGGTTGTGGTTTAGTGAGCGTGGCAACTCATCCTTCACATGCGGCAAATATTAATATAACTCAGCCTGAAATTATGTCTCACGGTGTAGCAAAAGGAGATGATTTAAAAAACTTAATTGCATCGGCAGATGTTATAATATTAGGTCCGGGGTTAGGGCAGTCGGCTTGGGCTAAAGACTTATTTCAAACGGTAATTAAAACAGAAAAACCGTTGATTTTGGATGCTGATGCTTTAAATTTGCTGGCGAATAATGCGGTTCAGAAAAATAATTGGATATTAACGCCTCATCCTGGCGAAGCCGGCCGTTTATTAGACTGTGATACCGCAGAAATACAAAAAGACCGTTTCCAATCGATAAAAAATATTCAGGCAAAATATGCAGGTATCTGTGTGTTAAAAGGTGCCGGTTCTTTGGTTTATGACGGTGTTAAGGTACGCGTTTGTTCAGCAGGTAATGCGGGAATGGCGAGTGCAGGAATGGGAGATGTATTAAGTGGTGTATTGGGTGGAATTATTGCCCAAGCGGTGAAGCAATCGTTGGATTGGTTTGATTGCGTCTCGTTTGGCGTTTCATTGCATGCTTGTGCTGGTGATGAAGCGGCGAAGGAAAATGGTGAAAAGGGACTTTTGGCAACAGATTTATTGCCTCATATTAGGAAGTTGATAAATGCAAGGTAGGTACCTGAATTGACTTATTCATCTCACAATGCCAAACGACTCGATTTGTATATCGAAGGTGAGAAAGAAATGCTTGAATTTGGTAAGAATCTAGCCAATGTCTGTGGGCCAGGTAATATATTTTATTTGCACGGGCAATTAGGTGTTGGAAAAACCACGTTATCAAGAGGATTTTTACGCGCTTTTGGTCATGAAGGGGCTGTTAAAAGCCCTACCTATACCATTGTGGAACACTACCATTTGAAAAATCAGCGTATTTTTCATTTCGACCTCTATCGATTGTCAAATCCGGAAGAATTGGAATACATGGGAGCGAGGGATTATTTTCATCAGCACGCTATTTGCCTGGTGGAATGGGCGGAGAACGGTGTAGGTTTTTTGCCTAAAGCGGATCTGGACATTAAAATTACCTACGAAGAAGCGGGCCAGAGAAGACTGCATCTTGAACCGGGAACACATGAAGGCTATCGAATCATAAAGGACCTAGATCAATACCTTGGTCTATATAGTGCATCCTCGATAGATTAGGATAATTTTTAATTTAGTAGAAAAAACGGTCGATTTTTTTGGCATAATTTTGAGTGTTATTTGTTTTGAAATTTAAGAAAGCATTTTTTTTATATGTTCTACTGATACAGTTTTGCTTTATTGGAATAGCAATAGGTGCTAATTCCGTAAATGGCATTCGTATTTGGGATTCTCCTGATGGTTCTCGTATTGTCTTTGATTTGAAACATAAAGCGACCTTTGATGCCTTTCGTTTGGATAAACCGCAGCGTGTGGTGGTGGACTTAAACCAAGCCAAGTTAAAGGGTAAAATTCCGTATATAAAGCGAAATCATGGATTAATTAAGAACATTCGAAGTTCAGAACGTAAAAATAAAGCGCGTCGTTTTGTCATCGATTTAAAGGAAAAATTGAAATACCGGGTTTATACTTTGGCTCCGAATAAAAAGTATGGTCACCGTTTGGTGATTGATTTAAATGTGAGTGAGCGTACCCAACAAGTTATTCGCAAAAAAAAGGAAAAAGTTGTTAGAAAAAAGGAATTGCGTGATGTTATTGTTGCTGTAGATGCTGGTCATGGTGGAGAAGACCCTGGGGCATTGGGTCACTATGGTAGTCGAGAAAAAGATATAACGTTAACCATTGCCAGAAAATTAAAGAAGATTATTGATAAACAACCGGGTATGCGTGCGGTGTTAATTCGAAACGGTGATTATTATATTAGTCTGCGCAAACGAATCCTCGTTGCTAGAAAAGCCAAGGCGGATATGTTTGTTTCTATTCACGCTGACGCGTTTCGTAATCCTAATGTAAAAGGGTCTTCTGTTTATGTTTTATCTGAACGAGGTGCGAGTGATGAAGCTTCAAAATGGCTTGCAGATCAAGAGAACTCTGCGGACTTAGTTGGTGGTGTAAGACTTGATGACAAAGATAAAACACTGGCTATGGTTTTGTTGGATTTGTCTCAAACAGCAACTATTGAGGCCAGTACAAGAGTAGCTGACAATGTGCTTTCTGAAATTCGAAAAATTGGCCCTGTGCATAAAAAATCTGTGCAACATGCAAGATTTGTTGTGTTGAAATCACCAGATATCCCGTCATTATTAGTAGAGACCGCGTTTATATCTAATCCACGTGAAGAAAAACGTTTAAGGGACAATCGCTATCAAAATAAATTGGCGAAAGCCATTTTGAAAGGAGTGAAAGCTTATTTTAAAGTAAGTCCTCCCCCGAATACTTATTTGGCTCAAAAAAGTCATACTTTTTTAACACAGCCAAATAACAAATTATCTCAGTTGTCAATTCAATGATACAACTCATTTTTCTAAGATGAAGGGCTAAACGCAATTTTTATGTTTACAAAAGCACGTCTTAGTTTTCTCAGTATTGCAGTTATCGCTATTTTAATAGTTGCTTTAGCGTTTTTATATTTATTACAACGTCAAGAAATTTATAACAACATTAAATCAAATAATCAAAGCCTCATTGAAAAAGAAGAAAAATATATTAGTCAGCTAACCGAAGAGTGGACCGCTTTACTAACATCTTTGGCTAAGCATGAAGATTTTCGAATTTATATCAATGCACTAGTAAAAACACAGGATGTGAGTCTACCTAAATATCAGCTTGAAAAATTATTTAATAAAGCTGCCGTGTCTCAATTTGGGCAAATCCGTTATATTCGATTTATTAATGCGAAAGGCATGGAAAAAGTTGTCTCTAAAAATTCTAAAGCAACCGATGAATATCGAGACTTATCTACAGCAGAATTTTTTAAGCAAGGTATGATTGCTCGCTTTGGAGAGGTATCTAGAGCAGAGATAGAACAGTGGAAAGGGAATGCTTATATTCACCGGTCAATCCCGATTGCGGTTAAAAATAAACGCTTGGGTATTTTGTCAATTACAATCGATACCGAAAAATTGCTCAGTCGTTATGAATATTTATTGTCGGTAAAAGCGGTTGACGACATTGTGCTTGTTGGTCGACCGGGAAAAGTTTTATATCATATTGGATCACAAACTTTTGATAAGGATGAAGCAGAAGCTGTTTATGATGTAGTGAGACAAAGCACTACTGGTGCGCCCATTCTAGAACACCAAGAAAATATTTGGAGTCATATAAGGAATAAAGCCTATGGCTTTTCCATTTTATTTCTTTCCAAAGGTGAAAATATTACTGAGCTACTAAATAAAGAATATATTAAGTTAGCTGTTGTTTTGTTTGTTGGCAGTTTTGTCATGTTATTTTTGGTTTTTGTTTCAACGCGAAAAATTCATCGACAACAAATTAAAGTTGAGCGTAAGAAGGTAATAAATACACAACGGTCACACAACTTTGCTTCTATTAGTGATGAAATTCGCCGACCCATTAATACGTTGTTAGGTTCATTAACGACACTATCAGAAACAAATCTCGATTTAAAACAAAAAAACTATACTGATACAGCAAAGAAATCCGCCAGTTATTTATTAGCATTAGTAAACGAGTTTCAAGACTATTCAAAAATTACGCGCGGTGAATTTGAATTAGAAAAAATCGAATTTGATTTACGTGCAACTGTGCATGATATTGCCGAGTTAATGTCAGCAGAAGCGTATAAAAAGGGGCTCGAAGTTTCCTGTTTAGTGAGTTCTGATGTGCCAGAGCGTGTGATTGGCGACGCAACGCGATTACGGCAAGTTTTGATAAATTTGGTAAGTTACGCAGTGCACTACACAGAAAATGGTGAAGTCTCACTTTGCCTGTCAGCTGATTCTCATAGCCATGACACGCAATATATTAACATCGATATCAGTGATACAGGTGGAATAATAGATCAAGAAACGATATCGCAGCAAATTACCATGTTTACCGATATTGATATTGAGGATGAAGAAAATTATAGCGGTGAAGGTTTAGGATTAGCTTTGTCGAAGCAACTGGTTGAACTCATGGCGGGCGAAATTACCATGCGGGAAAACAGCTTGGGCGGTAACACGTTTAGAATTCGTTTACCGTTGCCGGTTGTTGTTGCGGTTAAAAAAGAGGTTGTTAAGCAAGACTTGGAAGGAAAGCGAATTTTAATTGTAGGGGAAATCGAAAATAATCGGAATGCATTGTCACAAGCTTTTGCCCGTTGGGGAATGTCTGGTGCTGCGATGGAAGAGTTTGATCGCGTTGTCAATGTATTGAGAGATGCGATTATTTCGAACAATGGATTTGATGTTTGTTTGCTTGATGTATCGTTAAGTTCATCAACTGATAAGGCATTTGAAGTGGTCAAACAGATTCGATTGGAGTTTGATGCCAGTGAATTAGCAATAATTACCCTAACAGCCCAAGGAATTGCCGGTGATGCTCGTCGAGCGCGTGAGTTGGATATACAAGCGTATTTAACAAAACCCGTTAGCCGAGAAAGCATGTATAAGGCTGTATTAAGGATATTTAATACAGCGATAGATGAAAAACCAGAATTTGTGACAAAACATAGTTTGAAAGAAGGCAAACAACAAAATACCTTAAGAGTATTGTTAGCAGAACATGATTCCGATAGCAGTAAGCAGTTAGTAAAATATTTTAGCCAAATTGGTATATTTGTAGATGTGGCCAATGATGGTATGAAAGCCGAGAATGCCATGAAGAATAGTGTTTACGATGGAATTTTCATCACTACCACATTAACGGGTTTAAATGTATTTAAATTTGTCAGTGATTTGAGAAAAGAAGAGGACAACTTTAATTCTCAATTAAATGGTAACTTAGCTCAAAAGATCCACATGCCTATTATTGCCTTGACGGAAAAAGCTGATGCACGATTGATCGAAAAGTGTAAATCCAGTGGCATGACAGAAGTTATGCATAAACCGTTTAGTGAAACGAATTTTAATGCACTTATTACGCGAAGCTTTCCAGATAACGATTGATTAGTATCATAATCATATTGTCATACCTTTTTGTATCTTCATTTAATTTATTCTGATATTTATTCCATTTTCTCGTTATACTCAGTGAAATTTAATGGCATAGAAGACATAGGAATTGTTTAATATGAGCCGAGCAGTTGAGTACCAGCATACTTCGCTTAAATGTGTGACAGCGACGTTGTTATTTTATCAAACGTACGCTTTTTCAGCGGGTTTCGGCATTATCGAACATTCAGCGTCTGGTATTGGCAACTCTTTTGCTGGTAGCGCAGCATTGGCAGAAGATTCCTCTACAATACATTATAACCCTGCAGGTATGTCATATCTGAAAGGCTCACAATTGCTCCTTGCGGGGCACTATATTTCTCCAAATATTAATTATTCAGATCATGGTTCCGTCGCCGCATCATCTAATGGATTAAACGGATCAAAAACTGCTGATGCGGGTGTGAACGCAATACTGCCTAACATGTATTTAAGTTCAACGTTTAACAATGATATATCGTTGGGAATAGGTGTTAATGTGCCTTATGGATTAACAACGGAATATGCAAATGATTGGATTGGTCGATATCATGGGATCAAGTCTGAGATGTTGACCATCAATATTAATCCAAGTATTGCGTTTAAGTTGACCGAAAAAATTTCTGTCGGATTTGGGCTGAACGTACAAAATCTGGATGTTTCGATAACTTCAGCCGTAGATTTTGGCAGTGTGTGTGTTGCCGTTTTACCAAGCGCATCATGTGCGGGGTTGGGGCTGAGCCCTGAACAAAATGATGGTCTGGCAACAGTTAGCGGAGATTCGTGGTCAACTGGATTAAATTTGGGTACTTTACTTAAAATTACGAATGATACTAGGCTAGGTTTGGCGTATCGATCTGCGATATCTCATACGATAGAAGGTAGTGCGGAATTTGAAGTGCCTACTGAAGCACAAGTTCTCACAACCAGTGGTTTGTTTACTGACACTGCTGCTGAGGCGAAAATGAAATTGCCTGCTACAGCTTCTATGAGTTTAATGCATTCATTTACGAATAATACGCAGTTTTTATTTGATGTCACCTGGACTGAATGGTCCAATTTTAAAGAACTACGCGTTGATTATCTCGATTCGCCACAACCGGATTCAATCACCACTTCAAACTGGCATGATTCCTACCGTTTTTCTATGGCGTTGAATCATAAAATAAAATCAAATATAAAATTACGCACTGGCATCGCGTTTGATCAATCACCCATTCCGGATGAGGAGCTGCGCACACCACGTATACCAGGATCTGATCGTGTTTGGTTGAGTGCTGGGTTTGGAATTGATATGACAAAAAATCTTCATATTGATATGGGATATGTGCATATATTTGCGGGTACAGAAAAAACCAATAATACCATTGAGAGTGATGTAGCAACCATTAATCATTCGCTTATTGGAGAGTATCAATCGTCTGTTAATATCGTGAGCGCGCAATTGGTTTGGACGATTTAAGTCAGGCAAATCGGTTTAGATTAAGCGCTTTACTAGGGTTGGATAAGTTGACAGGTATTATCTATACAAGCGACCGCTGGCGGCACAACCATCATGCAGTCTGACATAAGCCCATTTTCTTTATTGTATTGTTTATTTAGCGACTTAAAGCGTAATGCTAATTCCGTGAGATTTTGTGTATTTGTGTTATGAGTAGAATAAACGCGATAGGAACGCGGACCACCACAAGGTTTTGCACCAATGGCCAAACTTGCACACTGTTTGCTATCTGAGCAACTTGCATCACCAATCAGCTTTGTCATTTGCGTCATCACTTGATCCATTTTTTGCTTCGTGGTTGCTCCTTCGGTGGGAGGCTTTTCAAGACTTGCACAATTGGCTGTGCTTACACAGATGAATGATATTAGAATAATTTGCTGGAAAAATGGCATGCGCATGTCTGTTATCTCGAGTGGTATAAAAGATTGGAATCAATTGAGTCCATTTTAGTTCATTAATTGGCGTAAGTTAAGACTTATGGATAATAAATAAGCAGATGTAATATTGAGAATTACTTTTCAGGCGTAAAATCGTGTAAAATCAAACCAAACAAGATTATGTAGATCCCCTATCAGGGAAGGTTAAAGCTTTGTCAGTGTTACAGGAATCAAAATGAGTGAAAATGAAGAGAATAAACCGAGTAACTTTATCCGTCACATTATCGATGACGATTTAAAGAGCGGTAAAAACAATTCCCGAGTGGCGACTCGTTTTCCGCCAGAGCCGAATGGTTATTTACATATTGGTCATGCAAAATCCATTGCCTTAAATTTTGGCATTGCTGAGGATTATCAAGGCACATGCAATTTACGTTTTGATGATACCAATCCACATAAAGAAAATATTGAATTTGTAGAGTCTATTAAAAAAGATGTGCAATGGTTGGGTTTTGATTGGCAGGATCGTCTTTATTTCTCTTCTGACTATTTTGAACAACTTTATCATTTTGCGGTTCAGCTCATTGAATTAGGCAAGGCTTATGTTTGTGAATTAAATGCAAATGAAACGCGTGAATATCGTGGGACTTTAACTGAACCAGGTAAGAATAGCCCTTATCGTGATCGTAGTGTAGAAGAAAACGTAGATCTGTTTAAACGCATGCGTGATGGTGAGTTTGCCGATGGTGAAAAGGTTTTAAGGGCAAAAATTGATATGGCATCGCCAAATATTAATATGCGTGATCCAATGATTTATCGTATACGTCACGGTGTTGTTCATCATCAAACAGGGGCAGAATGGTGTATTTATCCGATGTATGATTTTACCCATTGTTTATCTGATTCCATTGAAAATATTACTCACTCTTTATGTACTTTGGAATTTGAAGACCATAGACCTTTGTACGATTGGTATTTGGACACGCTGGATTTATCATCGCACCCTCAGCAAATTGAGTTTTCGCGTTTAACATTGGAACACACGGTGACGAGTAAGCGAAAATTATCCGATCTTGTGGAGCAAGGTCATGTAGAAGGTTGGGATGATCCTCGTATGCCAACCATATCAGGGATGAAGCGTCGTGGATACACACCGCATTCCGTTCGTGAATTTTGCCAACGGATAGGAGTAACGAGATCAGATAATGTTGTTGAAATGGCAATGTTGGAAGATTGTGTTCGTAATGACCTCAATGAAAAAGCACCGCGACGTATGGCAGTATTGCATCCTCTTAAAGTGGTTATCACCAATTATGATGAAAATGAAGAAACGCTTTCTGTTGCCAATCATCCACAAAATGAGGCCATGGGTCGTCGTGAATTACCTTTTTCGAAAGAGGTGTACATTGATCAAAATGACTTTGCTGAAGTGCCACCGCCTAAATTTAAACGCTTAATTCCGGGTGGTGAGGTTCGATTAAGAAGTGCATATGTGATTCGTTGTGACGAAGTGATCAAAGATGGACAAGGTAAAGTCATTGAGTTGCGTTGTACTTATGACAAAGATACCCTAGGCAAAAAACCGGAAGGACGAAAAGTTAAAGGCGTAATCCATTGGGTCTCTGCATTACATGCTGTTCCGGCGGAAATACGATTATATGACCGTTTGTTTAATCATCCTACACCGGATAATTCCAAAGATGGAAAGGATTATATTGAGCATCTTAATCCTGATTCGTTATTAACATTAACTCAATGTTATCTTGAAACCAATTTGTCAGATGCTGCGGCAGGAGAGACTTTTCAATTTGAGCGGGAAGGGTATTTCAGCGTTGATTCGGCAAAAACAGGATCTGGCAATCTTATCGTCAATCGCACGATCACTTTACGCGATACCTGGGCCAAGATTTCAAAATAAGAAGAATATTATGGTAGATAAACAAAAATTACTTGACGAAGTCATGCGGCGGGAAAAAAAGCCAAAGTATAAAAAAATATTAATATATAGCTTCCTTACTTTGGTTTTTGGCGGTGTATATTCATTTTCTGAATTTAAAAACTATGATCGTGTAAAGTTTTCAAAAGAGTTAAGTGGCGTGGTTGAATCCATTCAAACATCGACAGTGTCTGGTAGTGAAAATAAGACAGTTTTTTTAATTAAACTGGAAAACGATAAAACGGTTGAAATACCAAAAATTGAATTTGCCAAATTTCAGCAAGGTGACGAAGTTAAAGTGTTAAGGCAAGAGTTGGAATCGGGCCGAATGCGGTATTCGATTGTATTGAATTAGCATTCATGTCCACGGTTGTCATAGTTTGACAGAGATTACGTATCCAGATTAGTCTAATATACTGGCGAGAGGGCTTAACACAGCATTGCCACCTCGATTTAATACATGAGTATAAATTTGTGTAGTTCGAATATCTTTATGTCCAAGTTGTTCTTGTACTGTGCGAATATCCATACCGCGTTCTAATAAATGTGTTGCAAAAGAATGGCGT